>Ga0163150_10000027_pt1 | contig 260999 bp, 264 predicted proteins | sample OliLakLV19P2IB_FD_148628 | JGI IMG/M metagenome (GOLD analysis project Ga0163150, IMG submission 148628) | Freshwater microbial mat bacterial communities from Lake Vanda, McMurdo Dry Valleys, Antarctica - Oligotrophic Lake LV.19.P2.IB | ecosystem: Environmental > Aquatic > Freshwater > Lake >... | reverse complement strand
CGGCAGATGGTGTTGCCGGTGCAACGACAATGGATGCGATGGGGCTCTATTGAGCGCCATGCGCAACTGAAGCGCGCGCATTTATATTGAACTGTGGCGCGAGGGATGAAATGCTTCTCCCTCGCGCACGTCATTTAAAGCGCCTGTAAATGTGGGCCAAATGGACGAAGATATCCGCATCGGAATTCGCATGGCACGGCCCGCCGACGCCGCCGGTATCGCAAATATTTTCGTCGACTCCTGGCGTGAAACTTACGCAGGCATCCTGCCCGCAACTGGCCTGCTGCGCATGTCAAAGCCTGATCAGACAGCGGCGTGGATACGGGCAATAAGTTGCGCCAATCTGCGTAATCCCACCCTTATCGCAGCCGACGCCAAAGCGAACATATATGGCTTTGTTGGCGCAGGAACCTCGCGCGACAGATCGCTTCCTTACGAAGCCGAAATCTACACCCTTTACGTGGCGCCGGGCTTCACCGGTCAAGGCATTGGTGCCAGTCTGATGTCGTCGGTGTTCAGACTTTTCTCGAAAGCAAACTACGGCGGGCTGATAATCTGGGCACTGGCAGACAACCCGTCTCGCTTCTTTTACGAAGCCATGGGCGGCCGCCTGATCGCCGAACGGCAGCATCCGCTTTGGGGCGCCACATACAGGGAAATCGCCTATGGCTGGGGTTCCCTCGACTTGGGAAAATCTACCCAACGCGTCGGGCGCGGCTCTCTGACCGATCCGTCTTTGGACTAAGATTACTGCGCCCTGACTGATCGTGACTGCGCCTTCATGATCGAAAGGCCCAAAGAGTCAGGCAGATATTTTGCAAGTAAAGCTACGCTCTTGTTCACCCGTCCATTCACGTGCACAGGCTTGTTGCGCATCACGGCTTGATACCCTTCCTCCGCAACAGCATCCGCTGTCATCCACATCATCTTGGGCATTTTCGAGACCTGCGCGCGCGTACCGGTGACATCATGGAACTCGCTCAGGGTGAACCCCGGGCAAACCGCAGTAACGTGCACACCGCTTTTCTCAACTTCCAAATGCAACGAGCGTGAGAATTGAATTATAAAACTTTTCGAAGCGCCATAAAGCGTGTGCCCGGCCGATCCGGGAATAAGCCCCGCAAGCGACGCAATGTTGACAATATAACCCCGTCGGCGCGAGACCATGTCTGGCAATACGCGATGCGCAAGTTCACACGGAGCGGTCACCAGAACCTGGATGAAATCGCGCTGATCCTCCCATTTCGACGCCGCATAACTTCCCGGAACCGCATAACCGGCATTGTTTATCAGAGCATCGACCCTCAAGCCTCGCGCCTTGATCTCGCAAGTCAGCCCCGCAGGCGCCGCCGGGTCAGCCAGGTCGGCTGCGATGACCTCGGCTTGCACATTGTGCGTCTTGGCAAGCTCGGCCGCGATATCACGCAACCGGTCCTCCCGCCGTGCCGTCAAAATAAGATTGAATCCATAGCGCGCAAAGACATCGGCGAACGCCTTGCCAATCCCCGCCGATGCTCCAGTGACAAGTGCAGTCATTTTTTCATTCGACATTAACGTCTCCTACAAATCTCTCGGGCGCACAAAATCCAGAAGCTCGCATCGGCCAGGCTTTAGTCCGGCCCATGTTTCCGCAGCACTGCGAACCACAGCAAGCGCACACGTTGGAAACCCATCCTCCAGGCTTCGTTGCAGGGCCGACTCTGCACCTCGAGCCTTTGCAACAAGCGAATGCGCCAATTGCTCTAGTCCCGGGTTGTGGCCGATAATCATCGCGGATTGCACATCGTCTCTCAACGCGTGCAAACAGCGAACTAGGTATTTGGGCTCTGCCAAATAAAGCAGGTCGTCGAATTCTGCGCTCACTCCATCGTGTAAAGAGGGCTTGATCAGACCAAAGGTTTCTCGCGTGCGCTGCGCTGTTGAGCACAAGACGATGTCACACGAGTACTCTTTGGATTTGAAGTAGGCGCCAATTTTCCCTGCGGCCTCCACACCGCGCCCGTTCAGTGGACGCTCGAAGTCGTTCATTTGCAGTTTGTCTGACTCTGACTTGGCGTGCCGCAGAATAAATATCGTCTTCATGCCGAAGGCCCACGCGCGAATGGGAACCTGAGCAACCAAAACAATTGCGCCGTCGTTGCGCCGCGATATGCCTCAAGTCCGATCAACATTGTTTCCTGATTTCCAGCCGCAGACTCCCGATATGTCGAAAACAGCCTGTCCCACAGCGACAGGTTAAACCCGAAATTGGAGTTTGTCTCATTCATCGCTATCGAATGATGTATGCGATGCATGTCAGGCGTCACGGTGACCAGCCTCACCAGCCTTTCGAGCCATAAAGGCAGCCGCACATTCGCATGACTGAACATCGACGTTGCATTGAGGGCGATCTCAAAAATCAAAACAGCAACGGCCGGCACGCCCAGCACCAGAACCACGGCAATCTTCCACACCAGGCTGAAAATGATCTCCACTGGATGGAACCGGATGCCTGTCGTCACATCAAATTCCGTATCGGCATGGTGCACCCGGTGGACCATCCAAAACGCCGGCACATAGTGAAACGCCACATGTTGAATATAAATGGCCAGATCCAGGAGTATGAACCCCACAAGTCCCGCCACGAATCCAGTGAGCCTAATTAACGGCAACACGCCGAACCCCTGGCCCTCCCCGTACAGGGCCGCCAAAACTGAAAGGCCGGGGACCACAAGAAAAATCAACCTGGTCAGTACGCTGTTGAGCACACTGAGCGCGACATTGACAGGCCACCTTGTCACGCGCCCCGGTACCGCTCGTCGAGGCCACAAAACCTCAAGGCCAGCGAGCACGATCAACACCCCGGCAAAAATGGACAGTCTGAGTAAAGTCTCGCTTTCCCCGCTCATGTCAGTCCGAAATGGAAGCGTGCCGGGTAATTGCCGCCTTCTCCAGCGCCGCGGCGGTCAAGCGATCAATTTCCAGTCTGGTGCGCAACAGTTGCAATACCCTGTTCTCTTCAGGATAAACCGGCGCCTCGGCCAACACCACTTCGAGCGCCAAAGCATACGCGGTCTCGCGCAATTGTTGTGGCAACGCCTCTTTCACCAAACCAATAACAGCCTCCAGGCCTTCGCGTTCTTGCAAAATCGCAGCGCACTCCCGCGCGACCGGAATAATCTTGTCTGGCTGAAAGCCTCGAAATGCCGGCAATGAACGCACCAGATTACCAATGAGGTGAAGTTCCGCGTCGCTCATACTGGCATCGGCCGCCGACGCCACGACCATGATATAAATTAACGCGGCGTGCGGATTGAGCGTCGTGTGAGCGGTCATATCCATTCCTCTTGGAAAGTTGCTGCCGCAACCTATTGCTGCCGCGCCGGATCGGCAAGCCCGGGCGTCTGCAGAAATTCCTTAACGGCAACAATGGCCTCCGCAAGTCCCAGCCGCACAACTTCGACCCCCGGTGGCAACCCTGAAAGCAAGCGTGTGGGCGTGCGCGCATCAAGCAGCACAAATACGCCGCGATCAGAAGCTCTGCGAATGAGACGTCCAAACCCTTGTGCCAATCGCAGCCGCGTCAGTTGATCGTCATAGGTCCGGCCGAACACCGCGCGTCTTGCCTTGTGCAAGATGTCAGGTCGCGGCCAAGGAACCCTTTCGAAGACAACCAGACGCAATGCGCGCCCCGGCACATCGACGCCATCTCTCAAAGCATCCGTCCCTAACAAACACGAGTCCTCGTCTTCGCGAAATAAATCGACCAGGGACCCGGTGTCCAGCCCATCGACATGTTGCCCATAAAGCGGAATGCCGTGCGCACTCAAGGTTGGTGCAATGGCGCGGTGGGTCGACTTGAGTGAGCGCACGGATGTAAACAGCCCAAGCGCACCACCACCCGCAGCAATAAACAAATCGCGATAGGCACCTGCAATCAAATCCGCATCCCGGTTGATATCGCGCACAACAATCACACGTGTCTGGCGTTTGTAGTCGAACGGCGATGAAAACGCCGCTCGCACAGGTGGCACCACCAAATGGCCTGCGCCGGTACGGATCTCCGCCGCGCGCCAGCCCTCAGTGCTTTCGTCACTCTCCGGCGGCCGGTCACGCAGCGTTGCAGACGTGATGAAAGCGCCATGCGCCTGTTCGAGAACTTCGGCGGCAAACGGCACAGTGGGGTCGATGGCGTGCCGGTAGAAGCCAATGTTCGAATCCTGACCTTCGAACCGTTCAAGCGACAGCCAATCAACAAATCCGCCGGGCACGGGCTCACCCACGCAGTCCAGCGCCATGATCCAACTGGGCAATTGTTGCTTGGAACGCCGCTCGATACCCCGCAACACGGCTTCTGCCCGCAAACGATTCTGCGAAAACGCTTCGCCGGTCTCCTCGCGCAGCATGCGCCGCAAAGTCAACGCCAGTTCATTCAGCGGCGCCACCAAAGCTTTGAGCGCCTCTCTGAATTCGATCGCAGCCGCCAATAAACCCGGCATCGACGGTATGACTTCACACTCCAGCCCATAGGGTGACGCCACGTCTCCCGAGCGCGCCCGCACTTGCGTGCGCACCTCAAGCAAAAACCGCTCCATCGCCCCACGCGGTGCCTCACTGCCAACCCGCGTCAGCCAGCCATCCCCCGGCAGGGCCAACGCGCGTTGCACGATCTCCTGGGCCCGGTCGAGTTCTCCCGGCGCGTCTTGCAGCACGGGTGTCAGCCGCTCGATCAGGCCGCGCCCGCGCCGCGAGCTTCGTCCTTCCGGCCCGCGCAACCAGCGGCGCAACTCCGCACCCTCCCAGCCCGTGATGTGGATGGCAAAGAAACTGTCGGCTGCATCAAAAATGTGATGGCCCTCATCAAACACGTAACGCACTGGTCGCGCACTGCGCTCTTCCGGATCGAATTCTGCTGCTGCCGAGTGCCGGGCCGCTTCAACCATCGTCAACGCGTGATTGGCGACAACAACCCGGCTGCCGCGCGTCTTGCGCACGATGCGTTCAAGAAAACAGCGCCGGTAGTGCGGACACGCCGCATAAATGCACTCGCCCTGCCTGTCGGTGAGGCTCGTGGCAAATCCAGGATGCGGCCAAACCCATGCCGGAAAATCTCCCCCAACCAGATCGCCGTCCTTGGTTGCAGTCAGCCAACGCGCCACCAACCCCAGCGCTACCGTCTCGCGTTCAACCAAGACCGGCAATCGTCCGGATGCCTCTTCAAAATTCAAAAGGCAAACATAGTTCTCACGGCCCTTGCGTATCGTGACCTTCTCGGTGCGCTCTGCACGATCAGGATAAACTCGCTGCAATTCCTGTGCGATCTGGCGTTGAAGGTTTTTCGTGTAAGTCGAAATCCAAACCGTGCCGTCATTGCGCTCCGCCCAAAGCGTTGCCGGCGCCAGATATCCAGCAGTCTTGCCCAGTCCCGTCCCCGCCTCGGCAAGAACCACCACCGGCTCACTCTCATGCGAACGTGGCCGGAAAGCTTCGGACGCCAACGCCGCATAATCGGACTGTGTCCGCCGCACTTCCGCACCCTCGCCGACGATGACCGCCAGATGCGCCCGCGCCTCCTCTGGCGACACCGGCATGCTGCCCGGCTGACCAGCTGGCGGCGTGTCATCCCACTCAGGAAGCTCGCGCCACACATCCATGCGCGGCGTAGCGCGGGCGCGGCCTTGCGGGTCCATGCACACAAGCAATAGCGGCGCCCAAGCCCAGCGGCTAAGTCCCATTGCAGCAACAACCCTTGCCGCCATGGGCCGGCCTTCAATGCGTGCCGCCTCATCCAGCAGTATCCGGGCAATCTCACGCAGGGTTCCAGCCTGCTCTGGCAAACTGCCAGGCACCGGAAGCTTCAGCGCCCGCGCCATTGCCGATACGCTGGGTGCGATCGGATGCGCCGGGCGTATGAACGCAAAAAGTTCAAGCACATCGAAATGGCCCGCACGCGGTTCATTGCGCGTACCGCCCAGGCGCTGTAACGTCAGCCCGGTATGCGCCGTCAAATGCGGCGCCGAGGTGGCAGCCTGCAGCGCCATCTCCGGCGACGGCTCTTGAAACTGCCCGTCCGACGTCGAAATCAACGCGCGGCGGAACGTCGCGACGAGTGCCGGGATTGCGTCAAGTGCGGAAGCGGCTGAGTTGTCCATTGCCCCCACTATGCAGCAGCGTTGACGTGCATAGAAGCGCCCCATATGGCTTGCTCAGAACTTTCTCGAGGTTTCCCGCATGTCGTCCCGCCGTGACTTGGCAATGGCCGCAAAGGCCTGGCCTTTTGAAGAAGCGCGACGCATTCTCCAACGCCTCGATCGCGACGAAGCCACAGGCAAGACGAAACCCCACGTTCTGTTCGAGACCGGCTACGGGCCCTCGGGCTTGCCTCATATTGGCACCTTCGGTGAGGTTGCGCGCACCAGCTGGGTCCGGCGCGCCTTCGCCGAACTGTCGGACAAGCCAACGCGCCTGATCGCCTTCTCCGACGACATGGACGGCATGCGCAAAGTGCCGCCCAACATTCCCGACCAGGAGCGTATGCGCGAATTTCTCGGTCAGCCTCTGACCAAGGTTCCCGACCCCTTCGGCACCCACGACAGTTTCGGCGCCCACAACAATGCCCGCCTGCGAAGCTTCCTCGACTCGTTCGGTTTCGAGTACGAATTCTTGAGCTCGACCGAATGCTACCGCTCAGGCCGCTTCGACAAAACCCTGCTCACCGTCCTGGCCGGGTACGACCGCGTGATGGAAATCATGCTGCCGACCCTGGGCGAAGAACGCCAGCAAACCTATTCCCCGTTTCTGCCCATCTGCGTGCGCACCGGCCAAGTGCTGCAAGTGCCGGTGATTGCCCGCGACAGCGAAAAAGGCACGATCACCTATCGCGATGAAGACGGGTTTACCGCCGAAGTGCCGGTCACCGGCGGCCACTGCAAACTGCAATGGAAAGTCGATTGGGCCATGCGTTGGATAGCACTGGGCGTCGACTACGAAATGTCAGGCAAGGATTTGATTTCTTCGGTGGAGCAATCGACGAAAATTTGCCGCGCCTTGGGCGTAGCCCCGCCCGAGACTTTATCGTACGAACATTTTCTCGACGACAAGGGCCAACGGATTTCCAAGACCAAAGGCAACGGCATCGCCGTCGAACAATGGCTGACTTACGCCGCGCCCGAAAGCCTAGCGCTGTTCATGTATCAGAAACCAAAGACAGCCAAGCGCCTTTTCTTCGACATCATCCCTAAAGAGGTCGACGACTACGTCACCCACCTCGATAAATACCAAACCCAAAGCGAGGCTGAACGCTTTGAAAATCCGGTCTGGCATATCAATGGCGGCAGCGTCTCGCAGGAAGCCTGGCCCGTTTCATTCGCGCTGCTTCTCAACCTCGTATCCGCGTCAGCCGCATCGACACCGGAAATACTCTGGGGCTTCATTCACACCTATGCGCCTCAAGCAAATCCAAAAGATAATCCAGCCCTGGACAGGCTCGTAGGCTACGCAATCCGCTACTACGAAGACTTTGTGAAGCCCAAGAAAAAATATCGCGCCGCCAGCGAAAAAGAACGCGCAGCCCTCGATGACCTCGCGCGCGAACTCGACAAATTCGATGGCCCGCCGACGGGCGAAGCCGTGCAAACACTGGTCTACGAAGTCGGCAAAAGGCACAATTTCGAACCCCTGCGCGACTGGTTCAAGGCGCTCTACGAAGTTCTGTTCGGTCAAGACCAGGGCCCCCGCTTTGGCTCCTTTGCCGCTCTCTACGGTATCGAAAACACTGCTGCGCTCATCCGCGCAGGCCTGGCAGGAAAGTTTATCACCTGACAAGCGCGCCTTACCTCGCCTACATTCAAACCATGGTTAGGTTCCCGATCGCCTCATTGGTGTCAGTATTTGTTGTGGCGGCAACGGCGCAGGCGTCGGTGCCACCTGAAGCCTTGAACGCTTTTCATGCGGGTCACTTCGCAAAATCAGCACAGATCGCTGAAGCCGAAGCCTCAGTCCCTTCACTGGCTTTTGCAGCCCGCGCGCTCATCGCCGAGGCGATCACCCGCAGCGGCGGATTCTGTTTGCCCTGCCTGTCCGAGGCCGAGGCGCTGGCCCAACAGGTAATCGCGCTCGACGCCAAGAGCGTTGAGGGGCACCTTCAGCGCGCCATCGCGATGGGCTTTCGCGGCCGTGTGATTGGCGTTATGCAGGCCCGGTCGGAGAACCTGCCGGAAAAAGCGCACGACAGCCTGACCAAAGCGCTCGAACTCGATCCGCACAGCCTGTGGGCGCAGGCGTCTCTCGGCGCATGGAACCTCGAGATCGTGCACCACGCCGGACCGGTCCTGGCCGCGATCTCCTACGGCGCCACCAAGTCGCGCGGCCTCAGCCTGTATCGCCAAGCGCTGGCTCGCAACTCAAGCAACGTCGTCCTGCATGTCCATTTCGCCCTGTCGATCCTGGCGCTCGACCAAATGTCATTTCACGACGAAGCTCAGGCTGCGCTCGCCGCCGCCCTTAGTGTCCCCACAAATGACGCGCTCGCCCTCCATTCACAAAACCAGGCGCGTGAATTGCAACGGACGTTGCGGTCACAAGACCCGGACGCGCTCGCAGGCCTCGTGCGGCGCTTTCAAGGCTACGCCAGCTGATTGCCGCTCACCGCCGGACCCACATGATGCGCGCCATCCACTCAACCTTTTCGCGCTCCAGCACCAAATCGTCCATTGCAGGATTGAACGCCTTCAGCTCAACCTTCTTGGCCGTCTGGCGCGCAACCTTCATGATCAGACAGCCGGTGCCGTTTTTCACCACCACCGGATCACCCTTTCGAACCTCGGCCTTGGGCGAAACAACCAGCACCTGACCACTGCAAAACACCGGTGCAGCTGCGTCGTTTGAAATCTCCAGCGCAAAAGCCTTGTCGTCGCCCATGTCCGGAAACGAAAGCCTGTCCCAGGCTTTCGCAATCGGCAGGCCTTCCTCATCAAAGGCCTTTTTTTTCTGCGCCTCTTTCATCGTCAGGAACGGCAGATTGCGCGACGCCCCCCGCGCCCCGCCGCTTTTCGTCACCAGGGCCACAAAGTCTTCAAGGCTGGCACCCGTGACCACAAGAATCTTCGAAAGGCTCTCCGTCGATGGCCAGCGCAACCGTGCCTGCGGCCCCGTGCGCTTGCTCTTGTTGAAGGTCGTGGGATCAAGACCCGCCAGGCGCGCCAGCCCCGAAGGCGAATGCCCGTATCGGGCAGCGAGCGCATCAATCGCACTCCAGATTTGCTTGTGTGACAACATCGACCGTTACCCCCGGCAGATCATCGGCTGAAACCGCGCCTGCGTTTGAGAAAGCACCACCAGGCCCTTGAACAGAGGCACGGAAACTGATTCTCATCCTATCACGATGAAACTCATTCCGACGCTCGCAAACCTGGCCCAACCTGTGTTGGCAAGACTCGATCCCGAGCTTGCACACACCTTGACGATCCGGGCGCTGAGTGTTTTCCACAACTTCACCGCAGGCAGACCCGACGATCCACGTCTACAGATTGAAACCCTGGGGATGACCTTTCCCAATCCCATCGGCCTCGCCGCCGGCTTCGACAAGAATGCCCAGGTCACCCAGGCCATGCTGGCTTTGGGCTTCGGCTTTGTCGAAGCAGGCACCGTGACCCCGCAGCCGCAAAGCGGCAACCCAAAGCCCCGCATCTTTCGCCTCCACGAAGATCGTGCCGTGATCAACCGCCTGGGCTTCAACAACGAAGGCCTGGAGGCTGCGCGCAAGCGGCTCAATTCGCTTCAGGGCAAGGCCGGCATTCGCGGTATCAATATCGGCGCCAACAAAGACACCGCCGACCGCATCGCCGACTACGTCATGGGGCTCAACGAACTCGGGCCCCTGGCCTCTTATGTCACCATCAATATCTCCTCACCCAACACGCCCGGACTGCGTGGCCTGCAAAACAAGTCCGAGCTCGACGCCCTTCTGACGGCACTGATCGCGGCGCGAAAAAAGCTGCAACGCCGCCCGCCCCTCCTCGTCAAAATCGCGCCCGATCTCGATGACCACGCCTGTGCCGATATCGCGGCCGCGGCCCTGTCTCACGGCATCGAAGGCCTCATCGTCTCGAACACCACGCTTGCGCGCCCCGCTTCGTTGAAGAGCGTCCACGCCGGCAAAACCGGAGGCTTATCAGGCCAGCCGCTCTTCACGCCTTCCACTGACCGCCTGCGCACCATGCGCCGCCTGACCCAAGGCAAGCTCACCTTGATCGGCGTCGGAGGAATTGCGTCGGCTGCCGATGCCTATGCCAAAATCAAAGCCGGCGCCTCACTGGTTCAGCTTTACACCGCCCTCACCTTCGAAGGCCCGAACCTCATCACGCGCCTCAAACGCGAACTGCTCACCCTCCTCGATCGTGACGGCTTCAAGTCGATCAGCGAAGCGATCGGGCAAGAGGCCAATTAACTAAGCGACTGGCGGAAAATCGACGCTGGGGGTATGAATCGTAATTTCCCGTGCACGTGTGCATGATAAGCCTTTCCGCCATTTTTATTCCGCCCGTTAACAACATTTTTGGCCAATGCCCGGCACTTTTTCAATCATGCACGTGAGTGTGCACGAAAACAGAAAAACCGCAGCCTCCGCCCCTGGAATGTACTCAACTTTCACCCATCTCACAGCCAAACGCATGCGAATTTAAATAAGGTGAAATAGTAATGAACATATAAAGAACGATGTCAAGTCCGCACGCAACGCAAACTCCTGACCTGCATTTGCATCCGCAAGGTCCAAGCTCCGAATCTGCTTTTAGTTTGCCGCCTTACGCCAAGAAATATGCTCTCAAGAGCACGTTATCTTTGATAATAAGCGCATGAGAGCACAAACATCGCACCCGCGTTTGCTTACCCAGGCTTACGCTTTTACGAGGTGCGGGGCCGGGGCGGTGAGGCTGCACCCGGGTAGGTCCCGTGTCTGCCAAGCGGCACAAGAGTGCAGCATCGCGCACTGGATGACGTCGCTTTTTGTATTGGAGATGTGTGCATGCAGTAGCCGCTTGCGGGGGACGTGGCTGCGCCGCGTTAGCGGCTGCAGACGACGGGGGGCTGTGCCGGATCAGAAATTTCCTGCTGCTGATATAAGATCAAGTCTGGAGCGGGTGAAGGGAATCGAACCCTCGTCGTAAGCTTGGGAAGCTTCTGCTCTGCCATTGAGCTACACCCGCTGAGGTGTCAAGTCTCGAAACTCTACCCCGTCCCATGCTTGCTGTGAAGGCCGGCGGCCCCGGACACCGCATGCAGCCGCCACTCAATTCATGAATAATGTAGGCTAAATCCAACCAGAGGCACCACTCATGCACTACCAAGACATCCTCGATTTCTGGTTCGGCGAACTTACGCCGTTGCAATGGTACAAGGCCGATACAAATCTCGATGCCGCGATAGTGCAGCGCTTCGAACCGGCCTACCGCGAACTCAGCCTTTTGGTCCCGCCCAGTTGGCGCGAGGGCGCACGCAGTATCCTTGCCGCCGTCATCATGCTCGATCAATTTCCCCGCAACATGTTCCGCAGGCTCCCGCAAGCGTTTGCCACCGATGCAACCGCACTGGCCTTGTCGCAAGAGGCAATCGAAAAGAACTTCGACAGCGAGTTGAACGAGGCCGAGCGTCAGTTTCTCTACATGCCGTTCCAGCACGCCGAGGACCGCGCGCTGCAAACACGCTCGGTTCAACTTTTCGAGAGACTCGGCAATGCCAATGTGCTCGATTTCGCCCACCGCCACCGCACCATCATCGAGAGATTTGGACGCTTCCCGCATCGCAACGCCATCATGGGGCGCCCCTCGTCGGCCGAAGAACTCGAATTCCTGAAGCAACCAGGATCGTCGTTTTGAATCTGTGCAAGCCGTCTGGTATAAGCCGTCAATGAACCAAGTTCTGCAAACCCTGCCGTCGTACGCACCCCTCGACCCGGCCAAATTCAAAGATCCCGGCACGACCGCCAAAGGCGAGCGCCGGGCGGCGGTCGCGCTCAAGCGTCTGGAAACACTGTGGTTCAACACCGGCACGCTCTGCAATATCGAGTGCGCCAATTGTTATATCGAGTCCTCACCCAGAAATGACCGGCTGACCTATCTGAGCGCGAGCGAAGTCACCGCCTATCTCGACGAAGCCCAAGCGCTGAATCAGCGCCCCGCGACCGCAGGCTTCACCGGCGGGGAGCCTTTCATGAACCCCGCCATGCCCGCGATGCTCGATCAAACGCTGATGCGCGGCTACGCCGTTCTGGTGCTGACAAACGCCATGAAACCGATGATGCGCCCTCGTGTTCAAGCTGCGCTGAAAGCGGCGAACGCCAGACACCACGGCCGGTTAGTGCTGCGCGTAAGCGTCGACCACTGGCGCCAAGACCTGCACGACGAAGAACGCGGCGAAGGCAGCTTCGGGGAAACGCTCGAAGGGCTGCGCTGGCTCCGCGACCACAACGTGAGCACCGCGATCGCAGCCAGACTGCGCTGGGGTGACCGTGACGAAGATATGCGCGCGGGCTTCGCAAATCTCATTGCGCGCGAGAAGCTGAACGTTGACGCCCGCGACCCCGCCGCACTCGTCATCTTTCCCGAAATGGACGCGCGCGCCGACGTCCCCGAAATCACCGTCGATTGCTGGCGCATCCTGAACAAAAGCCCGGACGACATGATGTGCGCCACCAGCCGCATGATCGTAAAGCGCAAGGGTGCACTTTCGCCAGCCGTCGTCGCTTGCACGCTATTGCCTTACGACCCGCAGTTCGAACTCGGCCCAACGCTCAAAAACGCAATGGAACCGGTAAGGCTCAACCACCCGCACTGCGCCAAATTCTGTGTCCTCGGCGGCGGCAGCTGCAAAGCGTAACGCTCCTCAGCGCAGCGGCGAATAGTTCACCGGCAGCCAGGCATAGCCCTTCCCTTCGGCGCGCAGCCGCCCGATTCCCGGAAAGGAAATATGCGCCGACGCCACCAGATAACCTTGGCGCGCGGCTTCCACATAGGCTTTCTTGCGTTGCGCGGCTGCGGCTTTTGAATCAATATCGAACTGGATGGTCACCCCCGGGTTGGCGAACTGCACCGCCGCGACATGCATCAAGTCGCCCCAGAATACCATCTTCTGCCCGCGGCTTTCAGCAACATAGACGCTGTGACCGGGCGTATGGCCTCGCGTTGCAACAGCCGTGACGCCGGCAACAAGATCGGTGTCACCGTCGAAAGTCTTGAACTTGCCCGCCTTTATGTAAGGCTTGACCGAAGACTGAGCGCCCTCGACGAAAGCCTTCATCTCGGCCGGAGCCTTCTTAAGCGTTTCTTCCGACAACCAGAAATCGGCGTCGTGTTTGTCCGCGCGCACGATAGCATTCGGGAATACGATTTTGCCATCCGGCGCGATGCCGCCCACGTGATCGCCATGCAAATGGGTAATGTAAATCTCGTCCACCTGTTCGGGCTTGTAGCCCGCTTCGGTCAAACTAATTAACAACCGCCCAACGGTTGGTCCGAACAGTTTGCCCGACCCGGCATCTATCAACACCAGCTTCTGACCGGTGTTGATGAGATAGGCATTGACCGACGTTTCGACCGGGCTCTTGAGAAAAGCCCTGGCAAGCGCCTTGCTGACCTTGGCCGGCGTTGTGTTGGTAAGTAACTTTTCGGCGTCCAGTGGAAACGCGCCATCCGACAACGCCGTGATCTCGAAATCGCCGAGCATCACGCGGTAGAACCCGGGCGCTTGTGTTTTCACCATTGGCGCGCTGGCGGCAGCGACGCCCGTCAGTACGGCAAACGCCACTGCGCTCATCAAAAGTTTCATTTGGACTCTCCTAAACTCGAAAATGCTTCGATAACTTCAAACCTTGTGCCTGATAATGCGAGCCGATGCCCTGCCCATAGACCCGCTCCGGTGGTTCGGTCAACCGCTCGAACACCAGGCGCCCGATAATCTGCCCGTGCTGCAAAATGAACGGCACCTCATGGCTGCGCACTTCCAGCACCGCACGCGAGCCAGCCCCCCCCGCGCCAGAATAACCAAATCCCGGATCGAAAAACCCAGCATAGTGGACCCGGAACTCCCCCACCAGCGGATTATACGGTACCATCTCGGCCGCATATTCCGGCGGGATCGACACCGCCTCCCGCGACGCCAAAATATAGAACTCGTTCGGATCGAGTACAATCGACGCGTCTTGGCGCGCGCGAATAGGTTCCCAAAAATCGCCAACATCATGTGCACCGGACTTATCGACATCGATCAATCCCGCATGCCGCTTCGCGCGATAACCGACCAACGCGTTCAATCCCACACCCGTCAGATCGACGGTCAGCGCTATGCCATCGCTAATGTCCGCATCGCCCGCAACGATGCCCTGCTCCTGCTGCAGACGCCGCAACTCAGTATCCGAGAACGGCGGCGAACCACGACGCAGACGAAGCTGGTTCAGCCGCGATCCCTCGCGCACCAAAATCGAAAACGAGCGCGGACTGACCTCCGCATAAAGCGGGCCTTCATAGCCGGGTTCAATCCGGTCGAACTCCTTTGCCCGGTCCGTGATCAACCGTGTGAACACATCAAGCCGCCCGGTTGAGCTCTTCGGATTGGCAACCCCCGCCACCCGGTAGGGCAGCGCCACGCTTTCAAGCAACGGCACGATATAGACACAGCCCGCCTCGAACACCGCGCCCTTGGTCAAATCGATCTGATGCAAGGCTAGCTGATCGATGCGGCTTTTGACCGTGGAGTCAGGGCCCGGCAAAAAACTCGCCCGGATACGCCAGGCCACACTGCCCAGACGCAAATCCAAACTCGCCGGTTGGATCTGCGCGTCTTCGATGTCAGTCAACGCCTTCAGACGCCCACGTTGGATCATGCCGCGCAAATGGCTCGCGGGAAGAATTCCGGTCGAATGCCCGCGCGAAACGTCGGCGCCGTCCTCGCTGCTGCTAAACAATGTCTGGCTCATGCAATGGTTTGTAGGCCACCACCGGCGTTCGAGCAAAGAGGCGCGGCTGAATGTCCCCAGCCCCGGCACCTTGATTGACCGCAAACCGCGCCGCATTTAAGTTGCCCCCACGTGGTGATTTGAGCCGGTCAGCTTCGCGGCCACGTTAAATAAGCAGCTAAACGGCCGGGTCGCGTGACCTCCGGCCCAGCCTGAACTTCGTTGGGAGAGTGTGACGATGGGTGAACTGGAGCCGGGCCGCAAGTATGGCCTGAAGACCCGCCTTGTGCGCGGCGGTTTGAAGCGTTCGGAAAACGGCGAAACCTCAGAGGCGCTTTATCTGACCTCGGGCTTTGCCTACGACAACCCCGAAACGGCAGAAGCACGCTTTAAAGGCGAAGATCCCGGCTACACCTATTCCCGCTTCGCCAACCCCACAGTGTCCATGTTCGAAGAACGCATGGCGCTCATCGAAGGCGCGCCCGTCGCCCGCGCCACCGCCACCGGCATGGCCGCCGTCACCACGGCGCTGCTGTGCCATCTGCGCCAAGGCGACCACGTGATTGCCGCGCGCGCCATGTTCGGCGGCTGCCGCTATGTCGTCGAAGACGTGCTGCCGCGCTACGGCATCGCTTCGACCTTGGTCGATGGCTGCAATCTCGACGCCTGGCGCGCAGCGGTGAAGCCGAACACAAAAGTGCTCTTCCTCGAAACGCCCGCCAACCCGACTTTGGAAATCATCGACCTGCACGCCGTCGCCGAAATCGCGCACAAAGCGGGCGCCCGCCTGATCGTCGATAATGTCTTCGCCACCCCGGTGCTGCAACGCCCGATGGAGTTCGGCGCCGACATCGTCGTCTATTCCGCGACCAAGCATATCGATGGCCAAGGCCGCTGCCTGGGCGGCGTGATCCTGTGCGATAAGAAATTCCTCGACGATCACCTGCAAATCTTCATGCGCAACACCGGCCCTTCGATCAGCCCCTTCAACGCCTGGGTCATGATCAAGGCGCTGGAAACACTCGACCTGCGTGTGAGCGCGATGTGCGGCCACGCGAGTGCCGTCGCCGATGCACTGGCCCGCGGACCCAAGGTGTCCCGCGTCATCTATCCCGGCCGCGCCGACCATCCACAGGCAGAACTTGCGCGCGCGCAAATGAACCTCGGCGGCTCGCTCGTGTCGTTTTACCTCGACGGCGGAAAGGACCTGGCGTTTCGCTTCGCCAAAGCACTCAAGCTCATCGACATCTCGAACAATCTGGGTGATGCGAAATCACTTATCACCCATCCCGCGACCACAACCCATTTTCGCCTGACGCCGCAAGCGCGCGCCGAACTTGGCATCACGGATGGAATGATGCGTTTGTCAGTCGGCCTCGAAGACCCCGCCGACCTGATCGACGATCTGCAACAGGCACTCAACTCGCTGTAGGAGACCAATCATGCACGAATACCGAGCAACGACATCCTGGCGCCGCACGTCAGAGGACTTCACCTACGACACTTACAACCGCGCTCACGAAGTAACCTTCGGCGGCGGCGAGACCGTACCTTGGTCGGCCGCACCGGAATTCAAAGGAGACGCTGATCGAGTAAACCCCGAAGAAGCCTTCGTTGCATCTCTTTCCAGCTGCCACATGTTGACGTTCCTGGCGCTTGCGGCGCGCAAACGCTGGATCGTCGATGCCTACACCGACGCCGCCTCAGGCGTCATGGAACGCAACAGCCAAGGCAAATACTGGGTCAGTCGGGTAACACTGCGCCCCAAAGTGACATTCGCGGGCGAGCGTCAACCATCAACCGAAGAGATTTCCGCGCTTCATCACTCTGCGCATGATAATTGCTTTGTTGCGAACTCGGTGACGTCGGACGTATCGATAGACGGCGCTTAACGAATTTAGCGGGGGCTTGAACCCGTCATGCGGTTTCGAGAGCGGGAGTACAGACATCATGTTCGAGCGGATTACACGCAAAGTCAAAGTATCGGTTCAACCGGCTTTCTTGGCCGACCAGTCCGCACCTGATCACAACCACTTTTTTTGGGCCTATACGGTCCTGATCGAAAACGAGAGTCCCGAAACAATACAACTGCGCGCCCGCTATTGGCGCATAATCGACGCCAACGGCCGCACCATCGAAGTCAAGGGCTCAGGCGTTGTCGGGCAGCAGCCCATCCTGCGCCCGGGTGAGAAATTTGAGTACCGCTCAGGCACGCCACTTGAAACACCTTCAGGCATGATGCTGGGCGCCTATCAGATGCAAACCTCGCAGGGCGAAAGCTTTCAGGTCGATATTCCGACATTCCCGTTGGATAGCCCCCACGAGTCGCGCCTTATTCACTAACTGCCTATTGAATTCATAGCCCCACGTGCTTTGATCCGGGCACGAGAGCGGGAGATGGGCAATGGCGTCAATGATACGAAAACAAGCGGTCAAACCGAAGGTGATCGAACACGCGCGCCCATCGCGCGAAGAAGCGCAGGCCGCCGTCTCGACCTTGCTGCGTTGGGCCGGCGATGACCCCACCCGCGAAGGCTTGCGTGACACGCCCGCCCGCGTCGCCCGGGCCTACGAAGAATGGTTTTCAGGCTACAACGTGGACCCCGAAGACTACATGAAACGCACCTTCCAGGAAGTGGAAGGCTATGACGAGATGATCGTCTTGCGCGGCATCCGTTTCGAATCCCACTGTGAACATCATCTGGCGCCCATCATCGGCAAGGCGCATGTCGGCTATCTGCCGTCGAACCGCGTCGTGGGAATCTCCAAACTCGCGCGCGTTGTCGAAGCCTACGCCCGCCGCCTGCAGGTGCAGGAAAAAATGAACGCCCAGATCGCCAGTTGCATCCAGCGGGTACTCGAACCCAAAGGCGTTGCCGTCGTCATCGAAGCCCAGCACCAATGCATGACCACGCGCGGTGTCCACAAAACAGGTGTCACTATGGTCACCAGCACGATGCTCGGCGCATTCCGCAAAGACCCCATGACCAGGCGCGAGTTCCTGACCATTATCGGCAATCCCGCCCCAAGCCTTGACGGTTAAAAATGGGGACACTATACGCGCCGCGCGAAATGATCGGGCGCCTGGTGGCCTTCGACACCACCAGCCGTTCATCGAACCTCAACCTCATCGATTTCGTCAGTGACTACCTCAAGGGTCACGGCCTGACACCGCGCCTGATCCCAAACCCAGAAGGCACCAAAGCCAATCTGCTCGTGACCCTGGGCCCCGACGTGCCTGGCGGCATCATTCTGTCCGGCCACACCGACGTCGTGCCCGTCGACGACCAGCCGTGGGATACCGATCCCTTCACCGTCACGCAAAAAGATGGAAAGCTCTTTGGCCGCGGCACGGCGGACATGAAAAGTTTCTCGGCCGTGGCACTCGCCCTCGTGCCGGAGTTCCTGGCCCGCGGTGTTAAAGTTCCAATTCACATCGCCCTGTCTTACGACGAGGAGGTCGGCTGTCTGGGCGTGCGCCCCATGATCGCGGACATAGTGCGCGACGTCCCCAAGCCCAAACTCGCCATTATCGGCGAACCCACCGACATGAAAGTCGTCAACGCCCACAAGGGCATCCGTTCATTCCGCACCACCATCACCGGCCGCGAGGCCCATTCAAGCCAAACCCACAAGGGTGTCAACGCGGTCATGGTCGCCGCCGAACTGATCATGTATCTGTCCGAACTCGCAGAACAAATGCGCCGCCGCGGCGATCCATCCGGCCGCTTCGATCCGCCCTACACCACCACGCAGTCCTCCACGATCCAAGGCGGCACGGCGCTCAACATTCTCGCGCGGCATTGCACCTTTCAATGGGAATACCGCTATCTGCCGGGCACGGACCAACACGAACTGTTCAACCTGTTTGAAGCCCATGTGCGCGAAAAAATCCTGCCACGCCTGCGCCAGGTCGCACCGGAAGCCGATATTGAAACCCTGCCGCGCGCTCACGTGCCGCCCTTGATGCCGAACGATAATTGCCCGGCTGAAGCGCTCGCCAAACAGCTCACCGGCCGCAATGACACCGAAGCCGTCTCATACGGCACGGAAGCGGGGCTCTTCCAGGACGCAGATATCCCAGCCGTAGTCTGCGGCCCCGGCAATATCGCGCAAGCCCACAAACCCAACGAGTTCATCGAACTTTCGCAAATCGACGCTTGCGTGACCTTCATGCGCCGCTTGAGCGATCACGCCTGCTGAGGTTTGGAAATGTCCGCCGGCGAAAATTCATAGCGCGTGGAACAAAATTCGCAGGTGGCACTGATCAAGCCATCCGCTTCGACCAAATCGTTCAACTCGTCCGCAGAGTATTGTCGCAACACGGACGACACCCGCTCCGCACTGCACCGGCATTCGAACTTCAGGGGTTGAACATCGAAAACCCGCACGCCGTCTTCATGGTATAGCCGGTACAGCAAACGCTCCGCCTCGACCAGCGGATCAACGAGCTCATGCGCCTCAACCGTCGAAAAAAGCGCCGCCGCCCGCGTCCAGTCATCGGCCTTTGTTTCAACCGGCAGCCCGCCCAATGACGCCAGATTCTGAATAAGCATTCCGCCCGCCCGCCAATGCGGGCGGGCCTCGTCTTGCCCGCGCACGCTCAGCGTTGCGACACTGAGCTTGATCTGTGTGGGAATTTGTTCCGAGCGTTCAAAATAAGCCATAGCACCGCCGGCAAGCCCCTGCCCCTCAAGCGGCACGACTCCCTGATAGCGCTGCAGTTCACCTCCGGGATCGATGGTAATCGCAAGCGAACCCGGCCCCACCAGATCTTCAAACGCGGGCGACGCACCCAGGGCCTCGACCGCCTCCCGGTCAAACGTCGCACAGGCACGAACCGAACCTGATGCAGTGTAATCTGCCACCACCATGCGCAACGGCCCCTGGCCTCGTGTCTGCACCGTCAGTGTGCCGTCGAACTTTAGCGACGACCCCAGGAGTGCCGCCAGCACCAACGCCTCACCGGCAACGCGCGACACCGGCTCAGGATAGCCATGCGCCGCAATCACCCGGTCGGCAAGTTCGGTCAGGTGAACAATCCGTCCCCGGACATTCATACCTTCGATCTGAAAGCCGCGAACAAAGTCCTTGGGGGTCACGTCAAAGCCCAGCGCAACACAGCTTTCTGCGAATGCAAGCGGTTCTCCGCTTCGTCGAATACGACAGACTGCGGCCCGTCGAGCACGGCATCGGTGACCTCTTCACCGCGATGGGCGGGCAGGCAATGCATGAAGATCGCATCTTTGCCGGCCGCCTGCATCAACCGTTCATCGACACGATAGCGCACCAGCGAATTGTGCCGTGACCGTGTACCTCCTTCGCCCAGATTGTCGGTCTCCGACATCTGCACCCACGTGTCTGTGACGACGGCACTTGTGCCTGCCACCGCCTCGTAAGGATCGCGCACAAGTTCGACGCGGCCTTTCTGCGCGCGCGCCCACGCCATCACGGAAGGATCAGGTTCGATTTCTGCCGGACAGGCAATCTTGAGTACAAAATTAAATCGCACCGCCGCATGAATCCACGACGCGCAGACATTGTTGCCCGCCCCCGACCACGTCACCGTCTTGCCGGTGATCGGCCCGCGATGCTCCTCGAATGTCATAATGTCGGCCATCAGCTGACACGGATGGGTTTTGTCCGTCAGGCCATTGATGACTGGCACGCTCGCCGTTCGCGCCAGATCCAGAAGGCTTTGGTGCCGCTTCGTGCGCAGCACAATCGCATCCACATACCGTGACAGCACCCGCGAGGTGTCGCCAACAGTTTCGCCATGCCCGAACTGCATATCGCGGCCATCCAGGAACATGCACGCCCCGCCAAGCTGACGCATGCCGACATCGAACGAAATCCGCGTGCGTGTCGACGGCTTCTCGAACACCAGCGCCAGCATCCGCCCCGTCAACGGCGCATCGTCGTCACATTGGCCTTTTGGAAGGCCTTGACGCGACGACTTCATGCGCTGCGCATCATCGACAAGCTGTCGAAGCATCGCGCCGTCAAACGCATCCAGATCAAGAAAATGCTTGAGGGATTTGCCCAAACTCATTTCGCAGCATCCTTCGCAGGCTGGTGGGCAAGGCTTGCGCAAGCATCGCTCAAAGTTGCAATCGCTTCGCGGACATGCTCTTCCGCTATTATCAGCGGCGGCAAAATGCGAACAACATTGTCACCGCCCCCGACCACCAGCATGCCCCGCTCGCGCAACGCATCGACAAGCAATGTATTGGGCACCTTGCATTTCAATCCCAGCAACAGGCCTTGCCCGCGCACCTCTTCGATGACCGGGCCATGGCGGTCGGCAATCATGCCCAGTTGCTGCTTCAGATAATTTGCAACTTTGTTGACGTGCTCCAGGAACGCAGGCTCCAGCACCACATCAAGCACCGCATTGCCGATCGACATCGCCAATGGATTCCCGCCGAACGTCGACCCGTGTGTCCCGGTCGTCATGCCGGCGGCCGCCCGCTCAGTCGCAAGGCAGGCGCCGACCGGAAAACCGCCGCCCAGCGCTTTGGCAATCGCCATGATATCCGGTGTAACCCCCGCCCACTCATGGGCAAAGAGTTTGCCCGTCCTTCCCATACCGCACTGAATCTCGTCAAACATCAGCATCAAGCCATGTTCGTCGCAAAGCGCTCTCAGTGCGCGCAAGGTCTCGCCCGGCACACAACGCACCCCGCCTTCACCCTGGATGGGCTCGATTAGAATGCCGGCAGCCTCCGGCCCGATGGCGCGCTTGACGCTTTCCAGATCGCCAAACGGCACCTGATCGAAGCCATCAACTTTGGGCCCGAACCCCTCAAGATATTTTTTCTGGCCACCCGCAGCCAGGGTCGCCAGCGTGCGCCCGTGAAATGCGCCTTCAAATGTAATGATCCGGAAGCGTTGCGGTTCGCCACGCGCCGCATGGAACTTGCGTGCCATCTTGATCGCGCATTCGATCGCTTCCGCGCCCGAATTGCCAAAAAACACTGTGTCTGCAAAAGTAGCGGCCACCAACCGCTCAGCCAGCAATTGCTGCCCAGGCACCTGGTACAGGTTCGAGGTATGCCAAAGCTTCGCAGCCTGCGCCGACAACGCCGCCACAAGTCGCGGATGGGCGTGTCCCAAAGCGTTGACCGCAACTCCCGCAGCAAAATCCAGAAAGCGTCGGCCGTCCGTCGCTATTAAATAAGGCCCTTCACCGCGCTCAAACGCCAATGGCGCGCGCGCATAAGTCGGTAAGAGTGGTGATATCACGGCTTTTCCTCAGGAAAGGGGCGGAAATCCGTTGGTTTCCGCAGAAGCAGAGTATTCTGCGCTGCAACATAACTGTCAACGCGACCTGTCGAATTGTTAACCATTGTGGTTAGACGACAACAATCCCCAATAACTATATCTGGGCCTTAGCATATTATCTTGTGGCATCTGCTGATCCGCATACTATGGGTGGCCTTAACCAAGCCTGTCCAAGCAAGGGAGTACCGGATGAGTTGGACCGACGAGCGCGTTGAACAGCTCAAACAACTTTGGTCTGATGGCCTGAGTGCTAGCCAGATTGCCCGGCAATTGGGTGAGGTCACCCGCAACGCAGTGATCGGAAAAGTTCACCGCCTGGGATTGGCAGGCCGCGCCACACCCGCGCGCACCGAACGCCCGCGCATGCAAGTTGCCAGACGCGCAGCACGTCCACGCCCGCCTCCGGCAATCCAGGTGCCCATCATTGAGCGCGATCCCATTGTTGATGAATTCGGTCGCAAAACAACCGTTCTCACCATCAATGACCGTATGTGCAAATGGCCGATCGGCGACCCGTCTACGTCTGAATTTCACTTTTGCGGACATCCACCGAAAGCCAGTTCCCCCTACTGCGATGCCCATTCGGTCAAGGCCTTTCAACCCGCGCAAAGCCGCAGGGACCGTGATCGCGACCGCGACTTCCGCCGCTACCTGGTTCGCACCTAGGCGCACGCCCGGATTCACAATTATGAAGGGAGCGCCGGCTCCCTTTGGTGGTGTTTTCCAATTACGGGGCTAATGTTCGGGCGCAACAAAAAACTCCCGGGGCATGACCACCGCCAAACTGTCCGGAAACGCGCTTTGCCCAGTCGGGCGATGTTAGCATTGCATATCAGGTCATGGGTGAGGGACCTGTCAACCTGGTGATCATTCCCGGCATCATTTCGAACGTCGCGTTTGCGCACGAGCAAACTGGGTACACGGACTATTTGCGCCGCCTGGCGCGGTTCGCGCGCGTCGTCACCTTCGACAAGCGCGGTCAAAGACTTTCGGATCGCGTGCCCGGAGCGCCCACTCTCGAAGAGCGCTCGGATGACGTACGCGCCGTGATGGACGACCTCGACATGACACATGCGGCGATCTTCGGGATCTCGGAAGGCTCGATGATGTCGGTGTTCTTCGCGGCGACACGTCCCGAGCGGGTGACGCATCTCATCACTTTCGGTGGAGGCGCACGTTATGCGAGCACCGACGACTATCCCTATGCCCCGCCCGCCGCCATGATACGCGCCGCGCTCACGAACATGGATCCGGCTGCAGTGCTGCGCTATTTTGCGCCGTCGCTTGCGGACGACCCGGCGGAAGTCGCCCGATTTGCCAAACAAGGAAGATTGTCCAGCAGCCCGGGTAACTATCGCGCTCTTATCGAGATGAATTTGGAGTTGGATGTACGCGGCGTGCTGGGCCAAATTCGCGTACCAACGCTGATCCTGCATCGCAAGGCCGACCTCGTCAGGAACATCGAGAATGCCAGGTATCCAGCGGGACACATTCCGGGCGCCAAGTTGATCGAATATCCGGAGGCAGACCACATCCCGTGGGTTGGCGATGTTGCGAGGTTGTGTGCCGACATCGAAGAATTCGTGACCGGTGAGCGAAATGAAGGGCCGGCGACGTTTGATCGGGTCCTGGCGACTGTGTTGTTTACAGACATTGTCGATTCCACTGCGCAAGCTGCCGCGATGGGCGATGCCGCATGGCGCAAGGCGCTCGACGAGCACGACCGGATTGCAAAGCGCCTGATCGAGCAACACCGGGGTCGCCTGATCAAGACGACTGGCGACGGCGTGCTTGCCACGTTCGACGGCCCTGGGCGCGCGATTAAGTGTGCATTGGGAATGGAACCGGCACTCGCGCGCTTGAAACTATCCGTGCGTGCCGGGCTTCACACCGGCGAAGTCGAAGATCGCGGCGACGATATAGGCGGCATTGCCGTTCATGCGGCGGCGCGCGTGATGTCGAAGGCCGGTCCCGGCGAGGTCTTGGTCTCGCGCGTTGTCGCCGATCTCGTGGCCGGTTCGGGCATCGCGTTCGAAGACCGGGGCGAGGCTGAACTGAAAGGCGTGCCGGGAACATGGCGCCTGCTGGCTGCGTCCATCTGAATCGAAAGGGGGCGGACACTTTTAGTGGTGCTGGCCCAAGTAAAAATCCGGTCGCAGTCGGGGCAGTGAGTAATCACCGTCACTACCGCGACCCGCAGTGCCGGGCCTCAAGGCTTGGGCTGGAACGGCACCAGCATTGTGACCGCTGCCAACTTGATGCGCGCAAAGCGCCCGGCGGGATTGCCGGCGACAATCCAGTCATGATGCGCCAGTCCGCACGCGAAAAGTCTGAGGCACGATTTCCGTCTGCGACACGTTTTTGATGGTGGCTGCCACGCGGCGAGCGGCGGCTTAATGCGCCTCGCGCAGCATTGGGGTCATCACCGGTGCGTTGGCGCTTTGGATTTCGCCCATGATGCGGAAGCCGTGGCGTTCGTAGAGCGAGATGTTGCGCGGGTTCGAGCTCTCGAGATAGGCGATGACGCCGTCTTTATCGCAGCGCGCGAGCACGTGCTTCATGAGGGCGGCGCCCAGCCCCTGCCCGGTTCGACTCGGATCGGCGGCGATGAGCGGCAAATACCAGTGCGGTTCGTGCGGATGATACTTCGCCATGCCTTCGAAGAGGCCCGTTGCCGCCTCTGCGATCTCGGGGCGCAGCCCGATCTCTTCTTCGCTAATGGCGCCCATCGTCTCCTCGTCGGGTGGGACGCCGGGCGGCAGCCAGAGCGCGACCGCGCGGCAGCCGTCGGCGACAAAGGCCGTGCCGTGATCGAAGGCGCGCCCGCCGAACGCATCCATGAAGCGCCGGCACGCGCTCAAGTAGCGCGCGGGATCGGCGAAGAGGAAGCGCGCGACCGGATCGGCGGCGAAGCCGAGCAGAAGCGTGCTCATCGCCTTTTCGCGAACATCACTCGAGGCTGTTTCCACCTTGGGCATGAGCATCGGTTCAATCCCTCGTGCTGGTTTCGGCGGCATTTTAGCGAACGGAGCCAATGGGCGCAATGACGTGCCTGCAGGATAGCCCAGTCAGCAGACGACTCGCAGGTGGCCCGGCTCCGCAGATAGGGCTGTCGCCGGACCGATACGCGAGCCCGCCATGCTCATGATCGCGGGCGACGCAACGATCGACGGCCAGCGCGCGGCACTGTGCCGAAAAAAGAGCCTGAGTCTGCGAACGGCTGTCAGAAGGTTTCTCCGCCACCGCCAACGTACGCAACCTCGCCTCGAACTCCGCGCCAATCGTACGGAGCGCTTTGCGCAACTCGTAGTCGGACTGCAGGTTCATCCAGAACGCCGACGTCGTGCGGAAATACTTAGCGAGCCTGAGCGCGATGATTGCGGTGATCACACTCTTGCCGGGCACGATCGACACCGCCAAATGGTACGGAGAACCGCACGATATTGAAATGCGAGCGAAGGCGCAGGATACGACCGGGAAGTTGTCTGCTGCCGGCATAGTAACCAACATCAGAATTAAGTGACACGGGAACAAAGTAAAAAAGAATTTCACGCGAAGCCACAAAGACGCGAAGAAGAAATGAGGCGCGCATGCGCGTCAAGATAATCCCTTCATGGGTTTACTCGTCTGTGCCCTGTATCCCGCTCTTTTCGTTTTTCTTCGCGTCTTTGTGGCTTCGCGTGAAATTCTTTTTGCATTTTCCGTGTCACGGACTAATGATTGTGGGTAATAGCGCCCCTTTTTCTATGGCTGAAACGACTCGTCCAGCGCATAGCCGGCCGAGCGCACCGTTCGGATCGGATCAACGTCGCCTTGCTCGTTCACGGCCTTCCTCAGCCGGCCGATATGCACATCGACAGTGCGTGCATCGACATAGACACCCGAACCCCAAACCGCATCGAGCAATTGTTCGCGGCTGAACACGCGCCCCGGATGTTGCAAAAAATGATCGAGCAGTTTGTACTCTGTCGGCCCCAGGTGAATATCGCGCCCGCTTCGTTTGACCCGGTGTGACGTGCGATCGATCGAAAGGTCGCCGAAAGTCAATACGTCTTCTGTCAACGCCGGCCTGATACGCCGGAGCACGGCCCGGACGCGCGCCAGCAGCTCCGTCATCAGAAATGGCTTCGTGATATAGTCGTCGGCACCCGTGTCCAGTCCGCGCACCCGGTCTGCCTCTTCGCCACGCGCGGTCAGCATGATGATCGGAATATTTCGTGTCTCGGCCCTTGATCGCAAGCGCCGGCACACTTCGATCCCCGGCACGCGCGGCAGCATCCAGTCCAGCAAGACCAAATCAGGAGGCTCCTCCTGGACCATTAGCAACGCCTCTTCGCCGTCCCGCGCCTCGGCAACCCGAAATCCTTCTTTCTCGATATTGTAATGCAACATCGTCGTCAGATGGGCTTCGTCTTCTACGATCAACACCAGTGGTTTTCGCGCACCATTCATGGGAAGCTCACCTCTGATCCTCCTGGGATTTCGCCACAGCCTGTACCGTAGTGGACGATGTCGTATCGCCCTTCGGCCGCAAGCTGTTCATTTTCGATCCAGTCACGATGTAATGCACCGTTTCGGCAATATTGGTCGCGTGATCGCCAACGCGTTCGAAGTTCTTGGCAATGAACAGCAAATGCGTCGCGTGGCTGATTTTGCGGGGATCTTCCATCATGTAGGTCAACAGCTCGCGAAACAGCGAATTGTAAATCTCATCGATTTCTCCGTCACAGCTCCACACCGTCATCGCGGCATTGGCATCACGCCTGGAATAGGCATCCAGCACATTCTTGAGCTGCTGTAGCGACAACCGCCCCATGCGGGCCAACCCTTGCGTTAGCGCTTGATCCGGCACATCGCGCGCCACCACGAGTGCGCGTTTGGCAACATTTTTTGCCAAATCTCCAATCCGCTCCAGATCGGCGGAAATCTTGAGAGCGGCCAGCGTTTCGCGAAGATCGGTCGCCAACGGCTGGCGTAGTGCCAGCAACTGAACCGCCTGTTGCTCGATCTGGGTCTCCAGATTGTCTATTTGTACATCAAGCTGCACCGTTCGTTCGGCGATATCCATATCCCGCCGCGCAATGGCTTCAATCGCATTGGCCAATTGCGTCTCGCACATTCCGCCCATCTGCACGATGGCCGTACTCAAGGCACCGAGCTGGTCGTGGAACGACTTGACTATGTGATCCGCCATATCTGCCTCGTCGTTGAAAACAAAACGCAACAATTCCGGACGCCGCACTTGGGGTCCTTCGATAGTTTACCTGTGCGGGTCTGATGTGACAATCAAGCGAAGGATTTATGACGAGGTCAGAAGGCCTTGTTGCGCCACATCGCCTGCGCCCATGTCTGTGGCCAAAGGAAGGTATATTGAAAAATTAGACCCCTCCCCGGCCTGGCTTTCAATGACCATGCGCCCGCGATGGCGGTTGACAATATGTTTGACGATCGCAAGGCCTAGGCCCGTTCCGCCAATGGCACGGCTTCGACGCGCATCGACCCGGTAAAATCTCTCTGTCAGGCGCGGAATGTGCTCGCGCGCGATACCTTCACCATGATCGCGAACCACGAGGCAAACTGAGGGTGACGGCCCAGGCTCGCCTGGCCCTGCGCGCCGGGTTGCCAACTCGATGGTGATAGACGTTTGCGGTCTTCCGTACTTGATCGCATTGTCAACCAAGTTCTGGATCACCTGGTAGAGTTCGTCACGATCACCTGCAACATTGGGCAGGGACGTGGGCTCAATAATTTCCAGCTGCATGTTCGCCGACACCGCCACCGGCGACAGGGCGTGAACAACTTCCTCGACCAGATCACCCACATTGACGCTGCCTGCGGGGCGCACATGTTCGTTCAGTTCAATCCGGCTGAGCGACAATAAGTCATCGATGAGGCGCCGCATCCGGGCCGCCTGCCCTGCCATGATCAGCAAAAATCGCTCCTGGGCCTCCGGATCGTCCTTTGCATGGCCGCGCAACGTATCGATAAATCCCGTCAGCGAGGCCAACGGGGTTCGCAATTCGTGGCTGGCATTGGCAACAAAATCCGCGCGCATTTGTTCGACGCGTTGCGCCTTGGTCGTATCGTGCAAAACAATCAGCACCGCCTTGATTGTGCGATCATCCCCCTGAATGGGAGCGATATCGGCCGTGAAATTCTGCTCTGGCGTACCAATGATCGGGAATTCCACGCGCTGCGCGCCTCGCCCGGCCAACGTCGACTCCAACGCGCCCAAAACCTGTGGCGCACGCATGACGCTTGCCAAATGCTTGCGTGGTTCCGCAACTCCCAGCAATTGCACGAGCACATCATTCGCCGCCACAATGCGTCCGCTTTGGTCAACCAGAATTGCAGCATCGGGAAGGCGGCGCACGATCTCTTCCGCTGAATAGTCACTGGTCACCAAATTCAAGGGTGCTTGCCTGTCAGGTTCGCCCCGTTGCTGAACAGAAGCGGCGGACTTCGCCGTCAACGGCTCGGGAAGGCTGCGAACGAACCCAAGGCGGGCGACTGCAAAAGCGCTCACGGCAACGGCAAGGATCAGGCAAAATGTCCACGCTTGTGTCCAAGCCGCCAGCAGCAGCAAAGCAATCCAGCACGCGGCGAGCGTCCACTTGATGTCGTCAAAGCGCGTGTTCAGCGCCGTTTTCGCACGCCGCCGCTCGTCCACGCGCGCAGCCGCACTGGCCTGAACTCGTTCTGGCGCCGCCCCAACAGCGGACCCCTGCGTTTCTTCGCTTTGCACTGACATGCCAAATCCTTCAGCCGCATCGATGCCAACCTTGCCCCAAGATCGGGCGCCGCGCGGCTCTTCCACATAGAACCACAACATGACAGCGGCTGCGAGTTTCGCAACAACCGCCGCCGCAAACACAATTTCAAACCCCATGGACTCCGCGAGCTGCCCGCCAACAATGGCCCCAAAGACCTGAACCAGCGACTGTGCCGAATTAACCATCGCAATGCGCATCGGCAGGTCTTCGCGCGTTCCGAATTCCAGCACCATGTTCTGTGCGGCGATCTGAAATCCGGAATATCCAGCGCCGATTCCAACAAAGCAAAATATGACGCCGCTCTGATCCGGTGCAAACGCTAAACCCACCGTTGCACCGGCCCACAACAGCAACGCCGGCACAAACACGGCCTTGAACCCCATCCGGTCGGCGAGGGCACCCCAGCCAAGATTTGCAATCGTCTGCGAAACAAGTAAGGCCAGCGAAAGCAACCCCAGAGTTTCGCCTGTCAGGCCTTGGGTCTTTGCAATGAACAGAATGTAAAATGGCAGCGCCAAGGTTCCCAGTGTCGCCAGCGACTGCGCCCAAAAATAAGCGGCAAAGCCCCGGTCACGCAGCAGTGCCGGAATGTCCCCGATCCGCTCGCGCACGCCAACTGGTGAACGCACAACAGGAGACTCGGGTTCGCGCACAAGATACAGAAACGTCAGCCCGCCGGCCGTCAAAACAAAGGCAAGCAGAAAAGTCGACGCGTAGCCGTTGCCCAGCGCATCATGTTCAACAAGGTAGGTGCCGCCGAAATAAGCAACCGCCGACGCCGTCATCCCGCCAAGGAAATTTCTGAGCCCGATCAACATGCCCCGGCGGTCTGGCGGAATCGTCTTGGTCAACAGGACATTCCAAAGCACGCCCTGCATGCCTGAAAAAATACCCAGCAGACCCAGAAACACCGCAAAGACGTAAAGCGTAATCCCCGGCGGCAGCAGAAATCCTGCCAGCGCCAACCCCAGCACCGACAGGCGCATCATCCAGCCATAGCGCAGGCCCAAATCGACAATGCGCCGCCGGTGCTCGACCGCAGTCGCGCCGAACACGCTGCTGAAAAAAGAACCAAGATGCTGGGTTGCCAGGATCAGTCCGACAATGCTGGTCGAGCCTGACAGGGCAAACAGATAGGCCGGGACGAACGTCGGCGCATTGACAAGGCGAAAGCCGGTCATTGCCAACATGCCGTGCGCAAGTTGGCTCAGATAGTTTCGCGTCAAATTTGTAGCAACTTCCTCTTGGAACTGCGCCTCGGCACGGGCATCATCATTCACGGTCGGTCGATCAGTCCTGTAACTTCAAACTCCGTGCGACTTAAACCATGCCAGAGCGCGCGCCCATGCGTCTTTTGCAGCAGCCTCATTGTAACTGGGCCGGTAGTCCGCCAGGAACCCATGATCGGCGCCCGGATAAACCACGATTTCGCTTTTGATATCGCCAGCCGCGGCAAGAGCTGCCCGCATGGCATCAATCTGCGAACTCGCGATGCCTTTATCGAGTTCACCATAAAGGCCAAGCATGCGGCCCTTGAAGCCTGGCGCGACCTCCACGGGATGCTTGGCTTGCGTGTTGCCTTCCCGCCGGACCATTTGCCCGTACCAGGCAACGCCCGCCTTCACGCCTGGATTGTGCGCCGTGTAAAGCCAGGTCACCCGTCCACCCCAGCAAAATCCGGTCACGGCAATGCGTCCGCCGTTTCCGCCATTGCCTGCCACCCATTTCGAAGTGGCATCAAGATCGCTCATCACCGTCGCATCGTCGGTCTTAGCGACAATCTCGCTCACGAGCTTGGGAATGTCGGTGTACGCAGTCGCATCACCTTGCCGGGAATACAGATAGGGTGCCACCGCCAGATACCCCTGCTTGGCAAGCCGTTGGCAGATATCCTTCATCCACTCATGCACGCCGAAAATTTCGTGCACCACGATCACCGTTGGCAGATTGACGCCGTTCGCGGGCATGGCGCGAAACGCAGGAATCTCGCCATCACCGACCGGAATCTTGACGTCACCGCTAACCAGGCCACTGTCGTCCGTCACAATCACCGTAGCCCAGACCGGTTGCACCGAAAGCGCGAACCCTGCCGCCAAGCTTGTAACCACAATCGTTCGCCTGTCGATCGGCAACCGCAAGGTATCGTCTGCAGAATATCCGGTCATGATAAAATCTCTCCCTTCTAACGAATACGCCGCACAGATTCAGTCCGGTCATTAAAGCCAAAGGCCCACAAATTTGTCTGCGAGCGGTCGATGGTCACGCAAAACCCGCGATAGTTTGGCCGGTCACATAATTGCCAAACGCCGCCCTGCACCACCACACTCGATACAGTATTTCCAAATTCGTCTGGGTTCAGGTTTGGGATGTCACTGGCATAGGTTCGCGACCGGCCGCCAAAGATCGTGTTCTTGTAAAGAACAATCCTGCCCGGACCATGATTGAATCTTTGTTCCCGCCGGCACTGGAGCATCCCATCGTTATTGGCAATGTCACCCCGGCAAGTCCGGAAGCCATTCAATTCCGTATAGCGCCAGCGCCCATTGCGATCCTGGCATTCGGCCGTCAGCGTTCCCCGTTCGACATGTTCGTCGCGGCACGTGCGCTGATAGCTTCCCGGTGGAAAGTCATCTTCGTCATCCCGCCAATCGCGTTGGCATTCCAGTTGGCCGTTGTTGTTGATGATGATGTCCCCATCGCAATCGCCATAGTTGTCGAGTGATGTATCTCTCCATCGTCCGGAGGGCGTCCGGCAAGTAGCCCAAAGCGTACTCGAACTGGCGTCAATGTCGCGGCATGATCGCTGATAGCTTCCCGGCGGCACAGCCTCGGCCCAGGCGGGGCCCGTCGCAATCAAGATTGCAAAAACCGCAAAAATCAACTTCATGAAATCACCTGATACTGACTGGTCGCAGAGCCCGCAGACCGCATCACCGAATTACGGCTGAAATGCGTCGCCTTGGCAAGGGTGTGCCTTAAGCCTGCCTCGATTTCTTGAGAAATCTGCGCCTCAACATTCAATGGGCACTCATGAAACTCCCCATTCTTGCCATGTGTTTGCTGATGGCTGTCGCAGGACTTGCGACCGCCCATGCCGGCCAGACCACCGCAAACCTCATCATTGTCGAAAAAGCCAAGCGCGTTCTTTCCCTGTACAACGGCAAGAAACTCATCAAGACCTACCGCATCGCCCTCGGCTCCAACCCGCAAGGCCACAAAGAGCAGGAGGGAGACTCGCGCACGCCTGAAGGCCGTTACATTATCGATGCCAAAAATCCATGGTCCAGCTTTCACTTGTCACTGCGCATTTCGTATCCCAACCGGCGGGACCTGGCCTCCGCGCGCCGTCGCGGGGTTTCGGCCGGCGGCGCAATCATGATCCACGGCACGCCTGGCACACTTGCGACACTGAATGCCGCAGGCTTCTATCCCGATTGGACGGCGGGCTGCATTGCGGTGACAAACACAGACATCGAAGAAATCTACGCCAGAATTCGCAATGGCACGCCAATTGTAATCAAGCCATAAGCCAGTATGTTGCGCCGGCACATCCAAACGAGTTTGTTCCTCAATGACCACCCTCAGCGTCAGCCACAAGCCAAAAACACAAACGTCCGAACCGGCCCGCTCCCGCTGGAGCCAGGCGTCCGCCAGCGCACTTTTTGACCTCCCTTTCGCCGATTTGATTTTCCGGGCCCAAAACATTCACCGCCTCAACTTCGATGCCAACGAAGTGCAAATGTCGACCTTGCTGTCGATCAAGACCGGTGGTTGCCCAGAAGATTGCGGCTATTGCAGCCAGTCAGCCCACTTCGACACCGGCCTCAAGGCTTCAAAACTGATGGCCCTGGACGAAGTCAAACAGGCAGCGGCCCAAGCCAAAGCGGGCGGCGCTTCGCGGTTCTGCATGGGTGCAGCCTGGCGCGAACCCAAGGAACGCGACATCGACGTACTGTGCGACATGGTCCGTGAAGTGAAGGCTTTGGGCATGGAAACCTGCATGACCCTGGGCATGTTGTCGGCGCCTCAGGCTCAGCGCCTCGCCGACGCGGGCCTTGAGTACTACAACCACAACATCGACACCGGACCCGGCTATTACGGGAAAGTAGTTTCCACGCGCTCGCTGCAGGACCGCCTTGATACCTTGGGCCACGTCCGCGACGCCGGCATGGCTGTCTGCTGTGGCGGCATTGTCGGCATGGGTGAGACGCGCGAAGATCGCATCGGCATGCTTGTCACTCTGGCCGGCCTGCCAACCCCCCCGGAGTCAGTGCCCATCAACGCGCTGATGCAGATCAAAGGCACACCGCTCGGCAAAAGTGCTCCTATTGAAGGCTTCGAATTTGTCCGCACCATTGCGGCCGCCCGCATCATGATGCCGGCATCCGTCGTCCGATTGTCCGCCGGCCGTGAAAGCATGAGCGAAGAGTTACAGGCCCTGTGCTTCCTCGCAGGCGCCAATTCCATCTTCATTGGGCCCAAACTGCTGACGACGGCAAATCCCGCCAAGGAAAAAGACGACGCCCTGTGGTCCAGGCTCGGCATTCGTCCGATGGAAATATGATAGAGTCTACACGGACCGCTTCACCATCATCTGCTTGATCTCGCCGATGGCCTGCGCCGGGTTCAGTCCCTTCGGACAGACCGATGCGCAATTCATGATCGTGTGGCAACGATACAGCCGGAACGGATCCTCAAGATTGTCCAGGCGCTCACCCGTGGCTTCATCGCGGCTGTCGATCAGCCAGCGATAGGCCTGCAACAGCACCGCCGGACCCAGATACCGGTCCTGGCTCCACCAATAGCTGGGACACGCCGTCGAACAGCAGGCGCACAGGATGCATTCATAAAGCCCGTCAAGTTTCTGGCGGTCTTCCGGCACCTGGCGCCATTCTTTCTCAGGTGTGGGCGTTGTCGTGTGAAGCCAGGGCTCAATGGACGCATACTGCGCATAAAAATGCGTCATGTCCGGAACCAGATCTTTGACGACTTCCATGTGCGGCAAAGGGTAGATCGCCACCGGACCCTTGATCTCGTCGATCGCTTTCGTACAGGCCAGTGTATTCGACCCATCGACATTCATTGCGCACGACCCGCACACGCCTTCGCGGCATGAGCGGCGGAAAGTCAACGTCGGATCAATCTCGTTCTTTATCTTGATCAACGCGTCCAGAACCATCGGCCCACAGCTCGCAAGATCGACCTCATAGGTATCCAGCTTCGGATTTTCACCGTCATCGGGATTCCAGCGATAGACCTTGAAGGCTCTGATCTGGGCAGACCCGGATGGCGCAGCCCAAGTCTTGCCGGGTTTGACTTGGCTATTGCGAGGTAAAGTGAGTTCGACCATGAGGAATTCCAGCTGGTAAGAGCAAAACCGCCATCGATTCAGGGTGTACCGCGACCAAACGGTTCCGTCCACGGGGTACACAAGCCACAATCCACCCTTTAATGTCTCAGCCCACGCCTCGGGGAATTTCTTCAATGCAAATGCTTGTCCGTCTCATGGCTGCGTCGCTCGTGCTCGCTCTCGCCGCATGCGATTCCTCTGCGCCGCCTCAAGCCGCCGACGGTGTCCCAACCCAAAAATCCGGGTCAACTATTCCCCTGGGACAACTGCCGGGCAATGTGGAACCACTCCACTACCGTATCGATTTGACCATCAACCCTGACCAGCTTCGTTACCAAGGCGTCGTTGAAATTGACATCGAACTCAAAGCGCCCAGGCGGGAATTCTACATTCACGGCAAAGACCTCAAAGTTGAAAACGTTACGGCGCGCCTGCAAAACAAAACCATCATCAAAGGCACCTACACCCAGGTCCACGACAGCGGCGTGGCAAGGCTCACATTCGAACAACAGATCCCGCGCGGTAAAATGACGGTTCGCTTACCGTACTCCGCAGCGTTTGAGACCTCCCCCGACGCGCTCACCTCCATGCCCGACAACGGTGCGAAATATGTCTGGTCACAGTTCGAGGCCATTTCAGCCCGCCGCGCCTTTCCCGGTTTTGATGAACCGCGTTTCAAGACGCCCTTCGACATTTCGATCACAGCAATTGCGCCCGACATCGCGGTCGCCAACACGCTGCCGGTCGCCCAGGAAAAAATCTCGGATGGCGTCATCAAAACATCCTTCGCCACCACCGCGCCATTGCCGACCTATCTGATTGCCATCGCGGTCGGGCCTTATGAAGTCGTCAAAGCGCCCCCCATCGCCGCATCCAGCCTGCGCGCAACGCCCCTGCCCTTGCGCGCCATAACCGTGATCGGCAAAGGCGAGCGCGCCAGGTTTGCACTCGCCAACACCCAACCCCTGGTGCGCTATCTCGAAGACTATTTCGCGGCACCATTCCCCTATCCAAAACTGGACCTGATCACCCCGCCAAACTTCGTGGCCGGTGGCATGGAAAACGCCGGCGCCATCACCTACACCGAGCGCGCGATATTGTTCGATCAGACTGCATCGGTTCAGCAAAAGCGCAATTTCACCCTGCTGCATGGACACGAGCTCGCACATCAGTGGTTTGGCGATTTGGTTACACCGAAATGGTGGAACGACATTTGGCTCAACGAATCCTTTGCCACCTGGATGGGCAACAAGGCCGCGCTCACCGTCTGGCCGCAGGGCGAATTTGATCGCGAAACCATTCGCGATGCCCTGGAGGTCATGGATATTGACGCGCTCAACTCCGCGCGCGCCATCCGCCAGCCCATCAAAACAAACGACGACATCAACAATGCCTTTGACGGCCTGACCTACAAGAAAGGCGGCGGCGTTTTGGCAATGTTCGAGACGTATCTCGGCGCAGATGTCTTTCGCGAGGGCGTCCGTATTCATATGCGCCGTTTTGCCCACGGCACTGCCGACGTTCGCGATTTTATGGACTCGCTCGTTCAGGGCTCCCGGCGCCCGGAAATTGTTGGAGCCTTTGAGACCTTTCTCAATCAGCCTGGCGTTCCCATTGTCCGCCTCAAAACAGTCTGTAACAGCCAGGATCTTGAAGTCTCGCTGACCCAGTCACCCTATGGCGCAAAGACCGCTCAGGATAAACGGTTGTGGTCTATTCCTGTGTGCCTGCGCGATTTGGTCAAAGGCAAACCATTACCGTGCACAATGCTCAGCCTGCGCTCAGCATCGTTCACCCTCAAAAAACAGTGCAACGCCGTTCTGATACCTAATGCCTACGGCGCCGGCTATTACCGCTTCACGAGCGATGCCGCGCAGTGGCGGAAGTTATTGGCACTCACCACAAAAATGACCCCAGCCGAACAGCTCTCGACGCTGCATGCGCTGCGTGCCGCCTATCGAGCGGGCGATGTCGATGCAAAGACCTACCTTGAAACCCTTCGCACAACCGGCACGGCCGGTATGTGGGATGTCACAGACGTCGTGCGGACTTTCCTGACTGAAATGCGCAGCGACTTGCTTTCAAAGCCGGACCTCGGCCTGTTTGAACAAACCACCCGCAGTTGGTTTGAAAAACCTTTGGCAAAGATCGGCTTGGCCGCCAAACGAAATGAAACGCCAGCCTCCACACTCATGCGCGCCACGCTGGCGGAATTGATGGTCAAGGTCGCCCGCGATCCGGTCACCCTTTCAGCCCTTGCCGTCAAAGGCACCAACCACTTCAAAGCGATGGTTGCAGGACAAGCTGACAGCGCCATGGCGCCGGAATTGGTTGCAGCCTCGCTGTGGGCCGCAGTAAACACCGGCGGACTTCCCGTGGCACAAGACGCGATGGCCGCTATCAAAGCCTCCTCGAACGCCGAATTTCGCTTTGCTGCAATCAGGGCCTTGACCGGCGTCCGGGACAAATCCGCGATAGCAGAGGTTCAGGAATTTGCGATTTCAGGTGCACTGAGATTGCGCGAGTTGAGCACCTTCCTGCGTGAAGCCTTCGCGGATTCGGACTTGCGGGACACGATGTGGACCTGGTTTCGCAAAGACTTCAAGCGCATCACCGCCCCGGTTCCCGAGGGCAGCCGCGCCCGCTTCGTCGACCTGCCGTCACGGCTCTGTTCAAACGCGGCCCACGCAGAAATTGAAAAATTCTTCAAGCCGATGGCCGGCAAAATCGTAGGCGCCCCGCGCCGCCTTGCAAACGCTCTCGAGCTTGTCGAAAACTGCGCCTCATGGCGGAAAGCCAAAGGACCGGAACTCGCCGCCGCCCTTCAACTCTTGCCTCGTTGAAATCGCAGGCGCTAATAAGTTCGCGCCTTTGGTTCGACATAATCCACGTCTTTGGTCAGCGTGTAAGTGTGCACGGGTCGATAATCGAGTTTGACCTTGCCGCTTTTTGTGTCGAACCACGACAACGTATGCTTCATCCACTTTTCATCGTTGCGCTGCGCGAAATCTTCTCGCGCATGGGCCCCGCGGCTTTCCTCACGCGCCGCCGCACTCTCGACAGTCACCGCGGCCTGCGCAATCAGATTGTCGAACTCAAGCGTCTCGACCAGATCCGAGTTCCAAATCATCGATCTGTCCTTCACGTCGATATTAGGCATTTGGCTGTAGACCTGCGCGATCAGCTCGCAGCCTTCGCGCAAGACGCCGCCCGTGCGGAATACCGGGCAATGCGACTGCATCGTCCTTTGCATGCTGAGCCGCAGCTGCGCGGTTGAAACGGAGCCCTTCGCGTGGCGGAAACGATCAAGCCGCGCCAGCGCCCCGTCGCCAGCGCCCTTGGCCAGATCGGCTTGCCGCCCCCCGGACTTGATGTCGGCTGCGCACTTCAGGCCTGCCGCCCGCCCGAACACAACAAGGTCGGTCAGCGAATTTGAACCCAGACGATTAGCGCCGTGGACCGACACGCATGCCGCCTCACCAATCGCCATCAAGCCCGGCACGATAGCGTCGGGATTGCCATCTTTGAGCGTCACGACCTCGCCATGATAATTCGTAGGGATCCCGCCCATATTGTAGTGCACCGTCGGCAATACGGGGATCGGCTGTTTCGTAACATCAACCCCGGCAAAAATACGCGCAGACTCCGCGATGCCAGGCAGCCGCTCGTGGATGATCTTCGGATCGAGATGGCTCAGATGCAGATGCACGTGATCCTTGAGTGGGCCGCAACCCCGTCCCTCTTGAATTTCAATCGTCATCGCCCGGCTGACGACATCACGCGAGGCAAGATCCTTGGCGTGCGGGGCGTACCGCTCCATGAAGCGCTCGCCGTTCGCATTGGTGACATAACCGCCTTCGCCGCGCACACCTTCAGTAATCAGAACACCCGCGCCATAAACGCCGGTCGGATGGAACTGGATAAACTCCATGTCCTGCAACGCCAAGCCCGCTCTCAGCACCATGCCGTTTCCGTCGCCGGTGCACGTATGGGCTGAAGTGCAGGTGAAATACGTACGCCCATAGCCGCCCGTCGCCAGGATAACGCGTTGCGCGCGGAAACGATGGATCGATCCGTCATCCAGGCACCAGGCCATCACGCCGCGGCACTGCCCGTCCTCCATGATCAGATCGAGCGCGAAATACTCGATATAGAATTCCGCATCATGCCGCAGGCTCTGGCCATACAGCGAATGCAGGATCGCGTGGCCCGTGCGGTCGGCAGCCGCAGCCGTTCGCTGGATCGCCGCTTTACCGAACTCCTTGGTCATGCCACCAAAGGCACGTTGATAAATGCGCCCGTCCTCAGTCCGGCTGAACGGCACGCCGAAATGCTCGAGTTCATAAACGGCTTCCGCTGCGTTCCGGCACAGATACTCGATCGCATCCTGGTCGCCCAGCCAGTCCGACCCCTTCACGGTGTCGTACATATGCCAGCGCCAGTCGTCGGGTTCCATGTTACCCAGTGCCGCCGAAATGCCGCCCTGGGCCGCCACCGTATGACTGCGCGTCGGAAAAACCTTTGTGATGTTGGCGACCTTGAGGCCGTGGCGTGCCGCCTCAAGCGTCGCGCGCAACCCCGATCCTCCGGCGCCCACAACAACCACGTCATACGTATGATCGATAATCTTGTAAGCGGTCATAATGAGTGAGCCTTGAACTTAAATGGCGATTTTCAAAACAGCAAAAACACAGACCGCAGCAACAGCAAACGCCGCAAAGTTTGTCAGCATGAACAAGCCGATTTTTGTGCTTTCACGCTGAATGTAATCTTCGATCACGACATGCAAACCCAACGCCATATGATAAACGCCCGCAACGATAAAAAGCAGGATCGCAACCGCGCTGACCGGATCGCTTAAAAAGGCAATCACTTCGCTATGTGGCGCGCCAGTGTAGCGCACGACGCACCAAACGAACCACAGCGTCAACGGCAAAAGTGCTACGGCCGTCAATCGCTGTTGCCAGAAATGGTGCGTGCCGCTGCGGGCCGAACCCAGTCCTTTGACTTTGCCCAGCGGCGATCGAGCGCTCATTGCCATGTCCCCATAGATTGGTAGGCCATCACCCAGATCACGATGGTCGCAACCAGCGTCAGCGCGAACACGGCCAGCCCCGACATATTTGCGCTTGCCGTTTTAAATCCATAGCCCGCGTCCCAAAACAGATGGCGCACGCCATTGAACGCATGAAAGACGAGAGCCAGCGTGAACCCGAAAAGGACCAACCGTCCAAACCAGCCAAAGGCCACGCTTTCAAAGTCGGCATAGGCCTCGGGTCCCATTGACGCCGCCACCAGCCACCAGGCGAGCAACAGGGTGCCAGAAGCCAGTCCAACCCCCGTGATCCGGTGCAGGATGGAAGTTCCCATCGTGATCGGCCACCGGTAAATTTGCAGATGCGGGGAAAGCGGCCGTGAAGAAGGCCGCCCGCTTGTTCGGGCCTCTGGCATGGGGTCTGGTCCTTGAGTGACGGTGTACGCAGCACAAGAAGCGGCGAACAGCCCAAACTTTCACAAGCCTCTTGCGCCTGCAAGCCATTGTAGTCATTCAGGCCCGGACTTGAAGGCCCATGCTTGTCGGGAGGATGCAATGTTTGACGCGGTGATCTTTGATTTCGGTGGTGTAATTACCCAGAGCCCCTTTGAAGCTTTCAACAGGCTTGAAGCCGGGCGCCACATTGCCAAAGACACAATTCGGCGAATCAATGCCACCAACCCTCACGAAAATGCCTGGGCCCGGTTTGAACGCTCCGAGATCAGCCCGTCCCAGTTCGACACCGACTTTGCCCAAGAGGCGCATGCAGTGGGGATAACACTCCAGGGCCGCGAAGTTTTGGCCTGTCTCCAGGGAGCAGTCAGACCGGAAATGCTCGAAGCCCTGCGCCGGATATCAAAGCGCTTCAAGACGGGCTGCATCACCAACAACGTCAAGTCCGATCCTGCTGCCGGTGCACGACGTGATCCTGAAGTTGATGAAGCCATGTCGCTGTTCCAACTCGTCATCGAGTCTTCGAAGCTGGGCATACGCAAGCCCGACCCACGCATTTACACCATGATGCTCACCGAACTAGCCGTTGAACCAGCTCGCAGCATTTATCTCGATGACCTTGGGATCAATTTGAAACCAGCGCGCGACCTGGGCATGACCACCATCAAAGTTGGCGACTCAGCGCCTGCCCTGGAGACGCTTGAAGCCTTGCTGAAGGTCAGTTTGCGTTAACCTTAACGCCGGGTTAACGAGGCCTGTGAACGCTATTCTGTGCCAAAAATCATGCGTTCATCAGCGAACGCTTTGAATTCCAGCGCATTGCCTGATGGGTCAGTGAAAAACATCGTTAATTGCTCTCCGGCCTGCCCAGAAAACCGGGTGTGCGGCTCAATAATAAATACTATTTTTTTTGCAGCGAGGTTTTCAGAAATTTCCCTGAATTTACAAGGGGTTACAATGACTCCAAAATGACGGACAGGCACGCGGTCTCCGTCAACCTCGTTTGCCCCTTCCCATGCCCCCCCGTTCAGGCTCAGATGAGCAACGATTTGGTGCCCGAAGAAGTCGAAATCGACCCAATCAGGTGCTGATCGTCCCTCCGGACAACCGAGTACACCGCCATAAAAGGCGCGCGCTTTGTCCAGGTCGTGAACGGGAAAGGCCAAATGAAATCGTGGTCGCTCGCTCATCTCCTGAAACTAAAGCAATCGGACAGCGGAGGCGAGGGGCGAAGTTAGAACGAGGGGTAACAACGAAGTGGCACGTGCGCAAAATAGTACACTGAGGATTGGCGGCAAGTCGGTCCGGGTCAAAGTGCGCTTGAATCCCCGTGCGCGCCGCGTGATCGTCAAGGTTCATCCGTCCACGGGCGAAGTGGCCGTCATCGCACCCAGCCAGCGATCCGTGCCCAGGGCCCTGGACTTTGCAAGACAAGAAGGCGTCTGGATCGCAGACCACCTTTCCCGCGTTCCGCAGCGCATCCATTTCCATCCTGGCGATACATTGCTCTTTAAGGGCACACGCCATGTCATCCGCCTCAGCCCTGATCAGCGTGGAGCCGTTTGGCTCGACCCTGAGTCGGAACGGCCCACCATTCGGGTAGCGGGCCTGCGTGAACACACCCCGCGCCGCGTAGAAGATTGGTTAAAGAAACAGGCCCGCACCCAGATTATCCGCCGTGTGAATGCCCTGACGGCTGAACTCGGAGTCACTGCAACCCGCATCACAGTGCGCGACACCGCCAGCCGCTGGGGATCATGTTCCACAAGCGGTGCAATCTCGCTGTCGTGGCGCTTGATCATGGCCCCGAGTTCCGTGCTGAACTATGTCTGCGCGCACGAAGTAGCCCACCTGAAGGAAATGAACCATGGACGCCGGTTTTGGCGCCTGGTGGAGCGGTTGACCGGACCAGAAGAAGCAGCCACGGCTCAAGAATGGCTTCGATTGAACGGCACTGAATTGCATCGTTATTCCGCACTACGCCCCGATGGGATCACATCCGAAGCAGCTTAGTTTTGGCCGTCGCCTTCAGGGTTGCCCTTGAACAACTCTGCCAGGACTTCATCAAAGTCGCTGGCAGTTTCACTGGCCGTGGCGGTCCGGTCAGTCGCATCGGTCCCTGGCAGCGCCAGCACTGGCTGGCCTGCGGTCGCACGCTCCATGAAGGATTTCCATATCTGCGCCGGCAATGTGCCCCCCGTGATATTCTTGCTCATCGGTACACCTTCGTCGTTGCCCAGCCAAACCCCGGCAACGAGCTGACGCGTGTAGCCCACGAACCAGGCATCCTTGAACTCTTGCGACGTGCCTGTTTTTCCACCCATAGCCCGTCCATTGAGCATGGCGGCCTTGCCGGTACCATTGCGCACGGCATCGACGAGCATGCGATTCATCGCGCCCGCATGCTCCGCAGAAATCAGCCTGCCCAAACCCGATCCCCGCCGCTCGTACAGCACGTCGCCGTCGATCGTCCGCACGCGTTTGATACCATGAGCCATTGCGCCTCTCCCTCCCGTCGCAAAAGGCACATAGGCCCCAACGAGCTCAGACAACGTCACTTCTGATGTGCCTAGCGCCAACGAAGGAACTGCCGCAAGGTCGGACGTAATGCCCATGCGCCGCGCGCTTGCTACAACCGACTCCGGGCCCAATTCCAGACACAACTGAACGGCAATCGTATTCACCGACCTTGAAAGCGCCTGGGTCAAAGACATCTCGCCCTCATGGCTTTGGGAGAAATTCTCTGGCGTCCACTCCCGATAGGTCACCGGCGCATCGACAACGCGCGACGACGGCGACAATCCCGCTTCCAGCGCCGCCAGGTACAAAAACGGCTTGAAGGCAGAGCCTGGTTGCCGCCTGGCCTGTGTGGCACGATTAAACACCGAGGCCGCATAAGACCGCCCCCCCACCATAGCGCGAACCGCCCCATCGGTGCTCATCGCCAGCAAGGCCCCTTGGATGTGGGCCGGACCCTTGGCGTCTATGATCTTGACCACCGCATCTTCTGCCGCGCGCTGCATGGTGACGTCGAGCGTTGTCTCGACAATGAGATCCGATTTTCCATGACCCACAAGTTCAGGCAGTTGCTCCATCACCCAGTCGGTAAAATACTGATTGCCCTGAACGGCCGGGCCCGTCGCGAACTTCGGTTGCGTACGCAACGCCTGGTCACGCGCGGGCGAAGTGATAAAACCTGTTTCAACCATCGCCTGAAGCACAATCGCCGCCCGGCTCTGGGCAATCTCGTGTCCGTTCATCGGTGAATAGCGTGAGGGCGCTTTGAGGAGCCCTGCAAGAATGGCTGACTCGACCAGACTTAATCGCGACGCAGGCTTGTTGAAATAACGCCGGGACGCCGCATCCACGCCATAAGCACCTGCCCCGAAATACACGCGGTTCAGATACAGCGCCAGAATATCGTCTTTCGAAAACGACGCCTCCAAATAGAACGCCAGAAGCGCTTCTTGCATTTTGCGGGTAAATGTCCGCTCGGGCTTTAGAAAAAGATTCTTGGCGAGCTGCTGTGAAATCGTAGAGCCGCCTTGAACAATGCGGCCCGCTTGCACATTCACCCACGCAGCGCGTGCCAAGCCCCACGCGTCCATTCCATAATGAGAATAGAACCGCCGGTCTTCACTGGCGATCACGGCTTGAGCAACATGCGGGGGCAAGTCCTTGAGCGTCACCAACACCCCGCCATCTATGCCCCGCCGGGCAATGACACGCCCGCCCGCATCCACCAGCGTTACAGATTGTGTGCGCTCCTGCCGGGCAAGCCCCTCGGTTGAAGGCAAATCTGACGCAAAATAGGCAAGCATTCCGGCAATGCCGATGACGCCCCAGATCGTGAAGATCGTGAACCCATAAAGAATTCGCCACCACACACTGCCCGCTGATGCATTGGCAGCGTCGTCCTGGCGCGCCTTCCGGGTGGAAGTGCGTGACCCGGCTCGCCCCTTTCCGTTGCCACCGTTACTCATGCGCTCAAGGAAATCCTTCTAATCTGGCCGTTAGTTCTAGAGAATCGGCCTTAACAGCCGCTGAATCGAAGAAGTGTTAAAAAGTCGTGATTCAACTGGTTCAAGACAGAGGAAATGGCTGCTATTATGGCGGCACGTGTCTTCTTTGGAGGGGTGAAATAAAACCATGTTGGTAGAGCGTACACATGCCGCAACGCCAATTCGTTGGCGAGTTGTCGTCCTTGCGGCTTTCTTTTTTCTGGCCACAGCGCCGTCGCAAGCCGGGTTTCCAGACCTGTTCGCTGACGACCCGCTCGCCACTGCCGTCCGCAAAGGATCGCTTGCCGATACCACGGCGGCCTTGCTCGCAGGCTCCTCTGCCAATGCTCAAGCTGCCGACGGCACGCCAGTGATTGTACTGGCCGTAGCCGTCTCGAGTTTGGACATTGTGAAAATTCTTATCGAAAACGACGCAAGGCCCGACAAGAAAAGCAAAGACCAAACGACAGCATTAACTTTGGCTGCCGCCAACGGTGAAGTCGAAATTGCACACTATTTGCTTGAGCACAAAGCCGACGTGAATGAGCCAGGCTCCCTTCGTGAAACCGCACTCATCAAGGCGACCCGCGCGCACCACAACGCCGTTGTCAAATTGCTTGTTGAACGTGGCGCTGATCTGGATGAAACAGATACGTCCGGCGCAACGTCGCTTGAGATCGCCCAGCGAAGCGGTTGGGGTGACACCGTAGTGCTTTTGATGAAGAAGAAGGCAGGCTCCAAATAGTCTCTGATCTCATTTCAAACAGCAATCCGGACATCGCAGCAGGCCGCAAGGACTCCACGGCCCTCCCAGCGGACTTCTTTGCAGCAATCGGCGAAAGCGTCGGTACGGGCGTGCGCCTTCGCACACTTTTGTCAGTGCGGTCTTTGGGAATTATCGGTCAAATCGTTGCGATCGTGATCGTGTTCTTCGGCTTGAAATACCAAATGCCGATCGGTCAATGTCTGGCTGTTATTGCTGTCGCTGTTGCCTTCAATGCAACGCTTTTCGCCACCTATCCCAATATTCACATGCTCAACGAACGCGAGGCTGCAACACATCTTGCCTTCGACATTTGTCAACTGACCTCGATGTTGGCTCTGACCGGCGGGATACAAAACCCCTTCGCTCTGCTCTATTTGGCACCCGTTGTCATATCTGCAAGCAACCTAAGCCTGGGCGCAACACTCGCCCTTGCGATGCTGGCCTTCGGCAGCATCTCAGTCATTTCCTTTTTGCACTGGCCCCTTCCCTGGGACCCTCAGGACCCGCTTTTACTGCCGCCACTCTATGTTGCAGGCAACTGGATTTCCCTCACACTCGGCATCGGCTTTTGTCTGATTTACGCATGGCGAACCGCTGACGAAGCCCGCCGCATGCATGCAGCCCTGGCGGCTACTCAATCCGCACTCGCCCGGGAACAACGCCTGTCCGACCTGGGTGCCCTTGCTGCGGCCGCCGCGCACGAACTCGGCACGCCCCTGGGAACGATCGCCATTGTCTCTCGTGAGCTCGAACGCGACATGGGCGCTTCCAGCAAATGGATCGAGGACGTGCGCCTGTTGCGCAGCCAGGCCGAGAGGTGCCGGCAAATCCTTTCGCAACTCTCCCACCAAGACACCGCTGAAGATACGATTGCAAAGCGCCTGCCTTTGGCGGCCCTTATCGACGAAATTTCCGAACCCCATCGCGGCTTTGGCATCGACATCAATTTAAACATCCGCACGCCGGGACAATTAACCGTCGTGAGGACCCCGGAAGTAGTGCATGGCCTGGGAAATCTGATCGAAAACGCCGTCGATTTCGCTCAGACCAAAGTCGATATCGATGCTCAATGGGACGACGAGACAATTGTTCTGACCATTATCGACGATGGCTCCGGCTTTGATCAGGAAATATTGGTTCGGCTGGGCGAGCCTTACGTGACTTCGCGCGCCGGAATCGATGCGCCACGCCCGGCCAACGCCAACTCCACCACTCACGCCGAAGGGCATGCCGGCATGGGATTGGGCTTTTTCATAGCCAAAACCCTGCTTGAGCGCATCGGCAGCCAAATGACCTTTGGTAACCAGCCGGGTTCAGGTGCACGCATCCGGTTAAACATCCCGCGCAAGAGTCTGGAAAACCCCTCAAACCCGCGTGTATGAGGAATGCTAGCATGCGGCGTCAATCCTCTCTATATAAGCAGCAAAACCGCATTTTGACCCATTTGAGGTAACCACCCGTGGCCCTGTCTGCCGAAGGATTGCCCGACAAAACTCTTTTGATCGTTGATGACGATGGACCATTCCGGCTGCGCCTGGCGCGCGCAATGGAAGCGCGAGGGTTCTTGGTCACTGCCGCTGAAACGGCCGACGAAGCCATCGCCTTGTCGCGGCGCACGCCCCCCGCTTTTGCCGTTGTCGACCTAAGACTGGGACAATCCGGCAATGGCCTCGACGTCGTCGACGTCATTCATCAAACCAGACCTGACGCCCGTGTGGTTATCCTCACAGGCTATGGAAATATCGCGACTGCCGTTGCCGCCGTAAAGCACGGCGCAGTCGATTATCTATCGAAACCTGCTGATGCCGACGACGTGGCCGCCGCATTGCTTGCCCACCCCAGGTCCAAGCCGGCGCCGCCCGACAATCCGATGTCTGCAGACCGCGTCCGCTGGGAACACATACAACGCGTCTACGAGCTCTGCGGACAAAACGTATCCGAGACGGCCCGGCGCCTGAACATGCATCGCCGCACGCTTCAACGCATCCTGGCCAAACGCTCTCCAAAATAGCAAAGGGCTCAAACCCGGTTGGGATCGATCATCCGCGCGTAACGCTCGGCCGCTGTTCGCGCGAAGCGGATCAGCATGGCCTTGCGGCGCGCGGGTGACAGTGGCACGCCAGTTGCTTCGCGAATGCCCGTTGCTTCGCGAATAATCGCCGCACCGAATTTATCGGCAACAATCAGTCCATGCCCTTCCGGCAAAACCAGCAGCGGAAAGCCATCGGGAACCGCAAAAAAATACCTGTCGCAATAGTCCAGATATTCAACCCATTTGCCGTCGCCGCGAAAGTCTTCAAGGCTGACTTTGATTTCAACCGCAACGATTTCACCGCTGGCTGAGATCGCGGCGACGTCAAGGCGCCGGCCGTTAGGCAACGTGAACTCCAGCAAAGGCGACCACCCGGCATCCATCAGCATCCGGCTGACACCACGCGCCACTTCGCTTGTGAGTCCGAAGGCACGCGAATTCTCGCTCATGGCACTCACCCGCCTGACACCAGACCGGCCACCCCCAGACCGGCCAACCAACGAAAACGGGGTAGCCCATAAGCCACCCCGCCGCGTCCCGTCAAACTTCCAGATCCTATTCGGCCGCGAGTAGCGACCTACCCCTCGCCTGACCACCAAAATTCACCGTCTGCAGATACCGGATGCCTTCTTCCGCAATGTCGTCGCCAATCATGCGGTCGCCCTCGGCCTTCAACTCGTCCATGTTGACGTACATGCCATAGAATGAGCGCGTACGGTCTGTGATGATGCCCGCTTTGAGCAATGTTTTGATCAACACGCGGAAGATGTCCGTGCCCTGGTTCATCCGCTTACGCCGTTCTTCGTCAGTGATAGCTTCCATCAGTGATGTCTGCGCTTCCTGCCAATCAATACCGATCAGCGCATACACCGATTTCATCTGTTCCGGATTTATCAGATTGAACAACAAAGTCTGGAAGCAGCTGACGGCCCAGTCTTCAACGACGTTTTGCTCGTCAATGCTCAACTTCGGAATGGTGCGGTCCGCCCAAATCTTGCCGAACTTGTGATGAAACGCTTCATCCGTCATGACCAACTGGCACAATCTAACGAGCAAGGGATCGCGCGATTTCGTGTAAAGCGTCGCAAATGCGCCCATCGCCAACCCTTCAACCAGCATTTGCATGCCGACGATTTTTTTGAAAACTTCTGGAGCCAGCACCAATTCCGTCAGCAAGTTGCCAAGCGTAGGGCCAACCGGCAACGGCTTGCCCCAACGGGCCTGGACATAGCGTGAAAATCCGGTGACATGACGCGCCTCTTCGCGCGCTTGATTGGCCGCGTATTCTTGCGCTCCGGGATCGCGCAGGATGTGGCAGAGTGACGCCGACAACGACAGCGCGCCTTGTTCCCCATGCAGAATGGAAGACAGAATCCACCGCGCAGATTCATTGGCAAACCGGATACGGTCTTTGCCGCTGATGCCTTCGCCAAGTTTCGTTTGAAAAATCGGGAAGAACTCATCCGGAAGAATGGCCTCGTTTTCAAGGTCGAACGGTTCGGAAAAATCGATGTATTTCTTGTCAAGTGGATCCCAGAAATGGTCGTGCGTCGCTGAAATGATCTTGTCGAACGCCGTCGAACGCGCGTTGTAACGATCCACGTCCATCATGGCCGGGAAGTCATTGGGATTCAGCGCGTCGTATGCGTTGTCCTTGGTAATTTGCTTCACAGTCATTTTGAGACTCCGCTTTGGATCAATTCACCCAGCAAACTAATGAATAATGACGCAAGCGTCAACTTTAAACTGACACCAGTGTCAGGAATGGAGGGTATCGAAGGGGAGTTAGAACGGCCTTAAACCAAACCATGCTATTTTAAATACAACCTTGGATAGAAAAAATTCAAGAAACTGAGGCGCAAGCCCCACACCTCACTCGGGTAATCATCCAGTGCCGCAACCAACCAGTTCGCGCCTTGCAATGATTGTGTTACAGCAGTTCAAATGGGAACGTGGCGTTCGCAAATTGTTGAACCGCTGCGATAAAGTCGGCCTGCGCGCACGGGGAGTGCCTGCAGTTCTTGGTGGGGTTTGGGGGAGGTAGCGCGAATGCAGGAAAAATTTGCGTCAGTCAGCAACCTCGGAACACTTGCACCAGTCGAATGCAAACATTCGCCGGGTACAGTGCCCTCTTTTAGTCTTTTCGTAAATCACTGTCGGTCAGCGCTGACCACGCGTGGGGAGTAAGCGAGTTCTATGATCCGGTTTCTTGAAACGATTTTCTTCCGTGGCCGAGTGCCCGTGCTGGCGCTTGTCGTGCTCGTCACCATCATCCTCGGATATGAAGCAAGCAAACTTCGAATGGATGCAGGCTTCTACAAGAGCTTGCCCACCGATCACCCTTACATCGACACGTTCCTTGAATATCAGGACCGTTTGTTCGGTGCCAACCGCGTCATTATCGTCATCCGCAATACCAAAGGCGATATTTGGAACAAGGCGTTCCTCAATACGCTCAATGACGTAACGCAGGCGATTTTCTATCTTCCTGGCGTTGATCGCCGGACAGTCACCAGCCTGTGGACGCCTAACACGCGAATTCTGGAAATCACTGAAGACGGCATTTCGGCACGAGACGTGATCCCTGGTAAAATCACGCCGGAGGAAATGGAAGGCCTGGCGATCAAGCAACTGAAGAACGATGTTCTGAAAGGGAATTTGGTCGGACGTTTGGTTTCCAATGACTTTACCGCCTCGATGGTCGTAACCGAACTCCTCGAATACGATCCGGCCACGCAGACCAAGCTCGACTACATTGCCCTCGGAGAACAGCTCGAGAAAGAAATCCGCGGCAAGTTCGAGAAAGACGGCCTTGAAGTTCACATCATAGGCTTTGCAAAAAACATTTCTGACATTGCCAAGGGTGGAAGCGAATCCGCGCCCAGATTCTTCGGCGGCGCGTTCCTGCTCACAGTGCTGGCAGTCTATTTTTATTGCCGCAACTGGAAGCTCACGTGGTTAACAGTTGGCTGCTCGCTGACCACTGTCGTGTGGCAGTTCGGCATGATCACACTGCTCGGCTTCGGCCTCGATCCATTGGCCATTCTGGTACCGTTTTTGGTGTTTGCCATCGGCACCAGCCACGGTGTCCAGCAGCTGAACATGATGACGGCCGAAATCACCCACGGCAGCTCGCCCGAAGCCGCCGCGCGCTCGAGTTTCCGCGGCCTTCTCATTCCAGGCTCCTTGTCTCTCATCACAGCCGTTGTTGGCTTCGCGGCTTTGCTCGTGGTTCCGATTCCACAAATTCAGGAACTGGCGATCACAGCATCGATCGGAACAGGCCTGAAGCTCATCAGCAACCTGATCATGCTGCCGGTCATCGCCTCGTATTTCACCTACGATGAAGGTTACCGCCAGCGCATCACGAAGGCTCGTGACAGCCGCTTGAAGGTCATCCGGGTACTCGGAGTGTTCGGCAAACCTGTCGTCGCTTTTCCGGTCACTATTATCTTTTTAAGCCTGTTTGCCGCGTCCGTTTATCTCAGCGCGGACCGCCACGTCGGCGATTTGCACGCCGGCTCTCCCGAATTAAGGCCGGACTCGCGCTACAATGTCGACGCGCGAACAATTTCCGAGAAGTTCTCCGTCGGCTTGGATCTTTTTACGATCATCGTCGAGACGCCGCCGCAATCGTGCATCAACTACGCGGCCATGAATTATTTGAACGAATTCAGCTGGTACATGCGCAATGTCGATGGTGTCCGTGAAGTACAAAGCGCCCCATTCACGGCAAAACAAATCGCTGCAGGATGGAATGAGGGGAATCTGAAGTGGCGCGCCTTGCCGCGTAATCAATACGCCCTCGTGCAAGCAGTAGGCCCCATCCCATCGTCCTCTGGTTTGATTGACGTGGATTGCGCCCTCTTGCCGCTCCAGGTTTTCTTGGTGGATGGCAAAGCGACCACGCTCAAGAAAGTAGTGTCTGCTACCGAAGAATGGATTGCAGCCCGGGGGTTCAAGCCGGTGCTGTCAGCGGGCAGGCCCAATGGCGACCGCATCATGCCGCCGGAATTCCTGTCTGATGGCAAACCGCGCCGCGAACCCGCAAAGGCCACGAGTACATGGACGGTCAACCGCGAACAGGCCGTGGGGTTGATTTATACTGCACCTATTCAGTCCAAGGATCAGACCCAAACATTCACCGTGAGAGGCTTCAGCCCGCCTCCGTCGGACAAATTCGAACTGCGTGGCCTCGTCGGTGCGCCCATTGCAGGTGCTGAAGGCACAGTTGAAGTCACCCCCGGCAAAGACGGAACCGCAAAAGTCGATTTGGTGACGCTGATCAGCAAGAAAGAGTTCGCCACATCGGAATTGTTTGTCATCGACGGCGTTCCGGACTCCTTCAACATTCGCATGGCGTCAGGCAACTCCGGTGTTACCGCCGCGGTTAACCAGACGCTTGAAACCTACGAATTGCCCTCCACGCTCATCGTTTATGTGATGGTGCTGTTCCTCACCTACATCACCTACTTCGATTGGCGCGCAGCGGTCGGATGCATGTTGCCGCTGCTGTTCTCCACGTTCTTCGGCTACTACTTCATGATGCAGCTCGACATCGGCCTCAAGGTCTCAACCTTGCCGGTGATCGTATTGGTAGTGGGTGTCGGTGTCGATTATGCCTATTACATCTACAACCGCATGCAGTACCATCTGTCCCAAGGCGTCAATATCTCCGACTCCTACCAGCAAACCGTCCTTGAAACGGGCAACGGAGTGTTCTTCACGGCGCTGAACTTCGCGCTCGGCGTCTCGACATGGTCGTGGTCGCCGCTCAAGTTCCAGGCCGACATGGGCACGCTGCTGACCTTCATGTTCATGACTAACATGCTGATGGCATTGACCGCACTTCCGGGCATAGCGGTGGTGATAGACACCCTGTTCCCACGCAGAAAATTGCCCTACCCAGGTCCGGAACCGGGGGGCCACTGGTCTTGAGGACCCGTCCGTAAAGCGTGTTTCCATTCAAAAAGGGCCGGAGGAAATTCCGGCCCTTTTCCTTTTTGCTGCATGATGTAAAAAGCACGCCGGAACAGAACCGGTGGAGCATGACCATGTTTGACAAAATCGTCTCATATCTCGAACACCGCATGGATGCGAATGCGATCAACCCCAACCCCTTTGCGCGCGCACAGGTCGCCGTCGCTGCCTTGCTGATCGAAGCCTCGCGCCTTGACGGCCACTACGATGCGGTAGAGCAGGGTACCGTCATTAGGCTGTTGCGTGATGTGCTGAACCTGCCTGCTGAACAGGCGCGCACGCTGCTGTCACTCGCGGAAATCCGCCAGGCCAACACCTATGAAGATTGGGTCTTCTGCCAGGCCATCAAACGCGGCTTCTCAATGTCTGAGCGGATCGAAATCGTAACGAAGCTATGGGAAGTGGCTTACGCCGACGGTCAACTTCACCGCCTGGAAGCAAAGATGATCGATCGCGTGGCGGTCGAACTGGAATTGAACCCGGTTGACGCCGCCACCGCAAAACAATCCGCCAAGAAAAACTAGATACCGGCGAACGTCGCAAATTCGCTCAACGGGGCACGATCAGTCCGTAACCGGTTGATCGGCTTCGTTTCGTCCATGTAGCCAATTCCCATTCCGCAAAACAACATAAGTTCTGGCGGAATTGAAAGAAACTCACCGGCAGTTTTGTGCCAGATTGCCCAGGCTTCTTGCGGGGCCGTATGCAATCCGTGCTCGCGCGCCAAAAGCATGATGGACTGAATGAACATCCCCAGATCAGCCCACTGCCCTTGCTGCATCTGTCGATCTATGGCGAAAAACATCGCAACCGGCGCGCCAAAGAATTCGAAATTGCGCGCGAACTGCATCAGCCGGCCCATCTTGTCTTCGCGCGGCACGCCGATGCTGGCGTACATATCTTCGCCAACTTTAAAGCGGCGCGCTTTGTAGGGCTCCGTCAATTCCGGCGGATAGATGAGGTACTCCGTCCCTTCCCCACGCGGACTGAGTGCGATCTTTTCGCGGATCAGCGCTTTGAAACGGACCAGCTCATCCCCACCCAACACCCAAACATGCCAAGGCTGCAGGTTGCCGCCCGACGGCGCACGCTTTGCAACATCCAGAATCCGGCGCAGGGTTTCCCCCGATACAGCCTTGTCGAGAAAGGCTCTCGTGGTGATACGCGTCTCCAGAGCTTCCGACACTTTCATGACTGCCCGCCATCAAACGTCAAGATTCGAAACCGCCAGCGCATTTTCCTGGATGAATTCACGCCGCGGTTCCACGACATCACCCATCAGCTTCGAGAAAATGTCGTCCGCCGTGTCGCCGTGAGAGATCCGCACCTGCAGCAGCGAGCGCACATTATCGTCCAATGTTGTCTCCCACAATTGCTCAGGGTTCATTTCACCCAAACCCTTATAGCGCTGCAACGTCAGCCCCTTCTGCCCCCAGCCCAAAATCGCATCGACCAGCTCGATCGGTCCCCTGACCGGCCGCGACTCGTCGCCCCGCGTAATTTGCGCCGGCCGGTGATAGGCGCCATGCAGATCCTTCGACCACTTGTCGAGACGGCGCGCTTCTGCCGATGCCACGAGACTGGAATCCAGAACGACTTCTTCCGCAACACCGCGGACACTTCGGTTGAACACCAGCCCACGCGAGGTCGCCTCACCCACCCAACCGCGTTCAAGCTCTTCAGACACCAGATCCAGGCGCTCCGCCACGGCACGTGCCGCTGCTGCCGCTTTGTCAGGATCGGAAAGAGTGTCGGCATTGAGAACACCCAGGATCGCAGCTTGCTCGACGGCAAAGGCCGGATACTTGGCCACCAGGTTCATCACCGACGCCTTCGCCGTGCGCGCAAACTCGGCCATCGCGCCCAGATCCGGCCCCGCAATCTGCTCTCCTTGCGACAGTTTCAACACCGAGTCGCGGATACCCTCGGCCATCACAAATATCTCAAACTCGCGTTGATCTTTAAGGTAGCGCTCGGACTTGCCGCGCGTCACTTTATAGAGGGGTGGTTGTGCGATGTAGATATGACCGCGTTCAATCAGTTCCGGCATCTGCCGGTAGAAAAACGTCAGCAGCAGAGTTCGAATATGCGCGCCATCGACGTCGGCGTCGGTCATGATAATGATCTTGTGATAGCGCAATTTATCGAGTGCAAATTCCTCCCGCCCGATCCCGGTTCCAAGAGCGGTGATCAGGGTGACGATTTCACCGGACGACACCATTTTCTCACGCTGCGCACGTTCGACATTCAAAATTTTGCCGCGCAATGGCAGAACCGCCTGATTGAGGCGGTTGCGGCCTTGTTTCGCAGAGCCCCCGGCTGAGTCGCCCTCAACAATGAATATTTCCGCTTTGCTGGGGTCTCGTTCCTGACAATCGGCAAGTTTTCCAGGCAAGGAAGAAAATTCATTCTTCTTGCGCGTGCTGTCACGAGCCTTGCGCGCCGCTTCGCGGGCGGCGGCGGCCTCAAAAACCTTGGCGATGATGATTTTGGCGTCAGCCGGATGCTCTTCAAACCAGATCGAAAGCTGCTCCAGCACCACGCCTTCAACGACCGGCCGCACCTCTGACGAAACCAGCTTGTCTTTGGTCTGCGATGAAAATTTCGGATCAGGAACTTTGACCGACAACACGCAAGTCAGGCCTTCGCGGCAGTCCTCGCCGATCAGCGTCGCCTTCTCTTTCTTCGCCGAGCCACTTTCATTGGCATAACCATTGATCACGCGCGTCAACGCGCCCCGGAACCCCGCCAGGTGGGTACCGCCATCGCGTTGCGGAATGTTGTTGGTGAAGCACAGCATGTTCTCGTGATAACTGTCGTTCCACCACAACGCCGCTTCAACTGTAATGCCATCGCGTTCCGTGTTGATGATGATCGGTTTGACAATCGACGCCGTCTTGGCGCGATCAAGATAGCGCACGAACGCTTCGATGCCGCCGTCGTAGTGAAGTGTGACGTCCTTGCGCTCGACCCCGCGCGTGTCGGAAAATTTGATCGTAACGCCCGAATTTAAAAACGCCAATTCTCGCAACCGGTGTTCAAGTGTCGCAAAGTCGAATTCGGTTTTCGTGAATGTGCCGGTTGATGGCAAGAACGTAACTTCTGTTCCGCGCTTGCCCTTTTCAGCTGCACCAACCACCTTGAGCGGTGCTTCGGGATCGCCATGCCGGAACCGTACGAAATGCTCCTTGCCATCGCGCCAGATGCGAAGGTCCAGCCACTCCGACAGCGCATTGACGACAGACACGCCCACGCCATGTAACCCGCCCGACACCTTATACGAATTCTGATCGAATTTGCCGCCGGCATGTAGCTGGGTCATGATCACTTCAGCAGCCGACACGCCTTCTTCTGAGTGAATATCCGTCGGAATTCCGCGCCCGTTGTCATAGACCGTGCACGACCCATCGGCGTTCAGGCTGACCAGAATCTCTGTGGCGTGCCCGGCCAGCGTTTCGTCGATGGCGTTATCGACAACTTCATAGACCATATGATGCAAGCCCGAGCCGTCATCAGTGTCGCCGATATACATCCCCGGGCGCTTGCGCACCGCATCCAAGCCTTTGAGCACCTTTATGCTATCCGCGCCGTAGTCGTCGCCACTCTTTTCTTTTTCATCGGTCATGGGTCTGTCCGGATTCCAGGTTCATTAACAAGGCCGGATCTGACCGTCGGCAACACGCCTGAACTGCGCACGGCCTTCAAGCGCCGTAAACGCAGCAACATCGGTACCAGTCATCCAGGCTTGAACATTTAATGCATCTATTTCAACAAAAAGGGCACGCCGCCTCACATCGTCCAGATGCGCGGCAACTTCATCGAGCAAAAGAATTGGCGCGTCGGGCGCTCCCGGCGCAGGCAGCGCGGCACAGCCAAGTGTTAAACGAATAAGCAGCGCCTTTTGCTCGCCCGTCGAACACGACTGTGCGTCTCGTCCCTTTTCCCGGTGGCGCACAACAAAGTCGGTCAAGTGCGGCCCCGCGCCTGTTCGCGAGGCATCAAGATCGCCTCGCCTGGCCAGCTTCAAAGCCGCCGCATACTCATCCTCAACGTCAACCGCAGCTTTGATTTTAAGCGCCTCCTCAATCGTACCGGCCAACGAAATGTCGGCACGCGGAAAGACGGAAACATGCTGCTCATCCATCGCCCGCGATAGTGTGGCAACGCCCGACATCCGGGATGCCGCAACGGCAATGCCCGTTTCCACCATGGTTCTCTCAAGCGCCGACAGCCAATGCGCGTCGCCGCCCGCCCGCAATGCACCCAGCCTCTCGCGCATGGCGGTTTCAAAAGAAGCCCACCGGCGCGCATGCAAAGGGTCAAAACTGGCAATCAACCGGTCCAGAAACCGCCGCCGCTCCGATGCCCCCTCGACAAACAATCGGTCCATCGCCGGCGTCAGCCAGATCAAGCGAATTCGCTCGGCAAGATGGGCCGGACTTGCCACCGGGACGCCGTCAATCCGCACCGATCGTTTGGTCAGCCCGCCTTCATTAGTGCCTGGCATGTACCCCACGCCAATCTGCGTGTCGTCACCGCCAACGCTGAGGGCCGCCGACACTGCCCAGGGCCGATGAGAAGCCCCTCCAGGCACAGTCCGAGACAAGTCGCTCAGGCGCGCGCCACGCAGTCCGCGCCCGGGCGCAAACATCGACAGTGCTTCCAGAACATTCGTCTTGCCCGCACCATTCGGCCCGATCAGAACGACGTGTTGAGCATCCGCACGCAAATCCAGCATTCCATATGAGCGAAAATTGGTCAGCATCAGACGGGTGACCGCCACGCGCGCCACAGCGCGAGCCGGCATTTCCGCCATGTGCCCCCCCAATTTCATCGTAGCTTGCGTCCTTCGATGCTCACACGCGCATCGGCATCAGCACGTAGAGCGCCGCGTCACTGTCACTTTCTCTAACCAAAGTCGGTGACCCGGCATCCGAGAAAAGAAATACCGCCTTACTGCCGTCAATGCGTTCCAAAATATCCATAATGTATCGGGCATTGAAGCCAATCTCGATAGGCGAGTGCTTATAGTCGATCATCAACTCTTCAGTCGCAGTCCCGGCTTCCGGGCTGACAACGCTCAACGTCAAGCGGCCCTTCTCCAGATTGAGCCGCACCGCCCTGGACTTCTCGCTCGACACCGTCGAAACCCGGTCCACCGCATCTTTCAATTCGTCACGAACGACTTCCAGGGCTTTGTCGTTTCCGGTTGGAATGACGCGCTGGTACTCAGGAAAAGTCCCATCGATCAATTTCGACGTCAGCGTCAACCGTCCGATTCCGAACTTAATTTTGGTATCTGAAACGGAAACAGAAACCTCTCCCTCGGAATCGTCCAGCATTTTCCGCAGTTCATTGACTGTCTTGCGCGGCACGATAATCCCGGGAATTTCCGCAGCCCCTTTTGGTGCAGGAAGCTCATACCGGGCCAGGCGATGCCCGTCGGTGGCGACCGCCTTCAGAAGGGCTTTTCCTTTTTCGGACTGAACGTGAAGGTAAATGCCATTGAGATAATAGCGCGTCTCTTCGGTCGACACCGCAAATCGCGTCTTGTCAATGAGAGCAATAAGTTCGGGCGTAGTCAGCGAAAACTTGTGCGGCAACTCACCCGCAGCCATCGCTGGAAAATCTTCCCGCGGCAGGGCTTGCAGCTGAAATTTTGACCGGCCGGCAGACAACGTCAATCGTCCGTCAGCCTCGCCGAACTCAAGTTGCACCTGAGATCCATCCGGGAGCTTTCGAACAATATCGTAAAGCGTATGCGCCGATGCCGTTGTAGCGCCCGCCCGAACCACATCCGCAACCACCGTTTCAACGACTTCAATGTCGAGATCGGTTGCCGTCAGCGAAAGTGTTCCTTTGTCCGCCATAAGCAGCACGTTCGATAAAATCGGAATTGTGTTCCGCCGCTCAACCACGCTCTGCACATGATTCAACGATTTGAGAAAGCTCGCTCGTTCGATTGTGATCCGCATTACGTGGTCCGGGAGTGCGTGAAATGGAGACAAAATTGCCGCAAACCATGCAGGCGCCCCATCGCATCAAGGCGTGGGCGCCATAGCGCGCGGCAAAACGAAGGCTCAATATAGCGCCAAGCGGCGCCCCAAGGAACAAAAATCCTCACCGGGCACCGCCTGTATTCACTCTATAATATCTTGATTCTAAAAGAGAAAGCTAGCCTAGGACGCGGGCGAGCTGGCCTCCGGCGCGGGCATAGGCCGCAAGCCTGCCGAAAGCCCTTCTATTGGCCAATTCCGGATGGAAAGCCTCAACTGCTCGACTTCTTCGCGAAAGGCCGGATCCAGGCCCGTCAGGCGCTGAATGGTCTCAACAGCATGCATAACAGTCGTGTGATCCCTGTTGCCGAAGCGGCGGCCAATTTCCGGGTACGAACGAGGCGTCAGCAGCCGCGCCAGGTACATGGCAATCTGGCGAGGCCTTACAATCGTGCGAGTGCGATTGGGGGACTCCAGATCCGCCACCTTTAGACTGTAGTGCTCGGCGACCTTCTTTTTGATTTCTTCGATTGTCACCCGCCGGTCATAGGCGCGCAAGAAATCTGCCAGCCACACGTTCAGGTTTTCGATCGTAATCGGTCTGGCACCATCGCCGCTCTGCGTGACCACGCGCGTGAGCGCACCTTCGAGCTCTCTTGTATTGGTGTTGATCCGTTGCGCCATGAAATGCGCCGCTTCGGTATTCAGCAAAAACCCGGGCCGCTCACGCGACACCACGCGGGCTTTCGCCTCCAGAATCGCAAGCCGCAGCTCGAAATCGGTTGGCAAAATCTCGATCGAAGCACCCCTCATCAGGCGTGAGCGCGCACGATCCGACACGCTTTCAAACAGAGACGGTGAACGGTCAGCAGCCACAATAATCTGCTTTTGATTGTCACTCAACCAGTCCAACGCCGCGAACAGTTCTTCCTGCGTTGCTTCCTTGCCAAGGATGAAATGCAAATCATCGACGATCAAAACATCAACGTTTCGCACCTGGTTCTTGAACGCCAGAGTGTCATTGGCCCGCAGCGCCGTAATAAACAGCCGCATGAAAGTCTCGGCAGGAATCAACAACACCCGCAGATTTGGATTGCGCTGCAGCTTCTGCCGCGCAATGGCGTGCATCAAATGGCTCTTGCCCAACCCGGTGGGCCCAAAGAAGAACACCGGGTTGGCCACCGGCAGATCGCTTTCAGCCACGCGCTTTGCTTCTTGATAGGCAACCTGGTTCGAGCGGCCTGTGACGAAGTTCTCAAAAGTATAGGCAGGATTAAGCGGCGTCGACCCTTGCACCAGAACGGGCTCAACCGCCGGCGCGCCAAGACTCTCCAATGTCATGGTTCGCGAACTGACAGCAGCCGGAACCGCGCGCGGTTTCAAGTCAACAACGAAATCAACCTCACCAAATTCCGGCGCGATCTCTGCAATCATGTTGGCGATACGCTCACCGTGGCTCTCGACCACCTTGTCACGCTCAAACCGGCTTGTGCAGGCAATGACGACACGCCCGTTCTCTGCCGAAGCCGGCCGCAACGGATCTATCCAGTATTGGAACCGCTGCGCTCCTAACTCGATCTTCAAGCGCTCGCGAACGCGCTGCCAAATGGGATCAAAATTATCATTGTTCGTGTTCTTGGATTCTGGAGAGGCCACGTTCTGTTTCCCTTGTTTTTAACTTGCCCAGTGAACCGGTCCCAAATCTGCGATCCTCATCGCGTAGCATTGGAGACGGCCCAACTCTTAGTCGTCGTCAATTGGGCAAAGCTCGCTCACCAATGGAGTGCACTGCGCCCGAATCTCAACCCGACCATTTCATTTTCTGGGAAAATGTCGACAACGCCCACCTGGCACTTCAACACCAACGCCCCAATACTATTGACTTACTTTCACCACTTTCGACGCCCCCTCAGAAGTCGAAGCCGATGCATCCGTGGATAGACATCCGGTCAATCGCGCCACTCCCTGACGCCTTCAAATCCAACCCCAAACGCCCCGCCACCAAACGCCAGTGACAAACAAAGCTTCGCTGCTCACGGGAAATCCCCGTGCATCACTCGCTCAACTCGTTACTAAAATGGATCGGCCTGAGAAATGGCCAGCCGATTTACGAAACCCTGGCGGCCAAACCTTGAACCCCTTGAACCGCAACAAAATGAGATGGACTTGTTCTTTTTTTCATTTCCATTTCCCATAGCTCAGCGTGGGGTTAACTATAGCCAACAACTGTTTTTTTCAAGAGCAACTTAGTGAGAACATCAGAGAAAATGCACTCGCTGCGCATTAAAGTCGCTTCACAAAGTACCTGTTAGCAGAAAAGAGAATGCGTTCAACGCGCACACCAAAACAAGGAACCACAAGGCTTTTCTACCGCTAGGGGAAAAATACTTCCGCAATCCCCGCACGTCAATGTGGCAGTTTCATCATTAGTCCGTACACGGACAAAATGGATTTGTTTATCATTGAATTTTCGGGCTGAGCACATTTTTTTCTGCCAATTTGCATGACACAAATCGTGCGCGATTCGAATTACGCGTCAAACGATGTGGAGTGTGCAGATTTCGAGAAAAGAGCCTGAAGCTCTCGGACGGCCAGGCGCCGAAAAGTTATTTCGACAACGCCTTTACGCGCCGGGTTAAGCGCGACACTTTGCGGGCCGCCGCGCGCTTGTGCAGAATGCGTTTGTTGGCGCCGCGAATGATTTCTGGCTGTGCAGCACGCAAAGCCTCAACCGCGGCCTTGCTGTCGCCACTGGCAATTGCCTCTTCGACGCTCCGGACAAAGGTGCGAACCCGGCTTTTCCGCGCAACATTGACGGCTTCGCGCCTTTTACCTTTGCGCGCTGCTTTTGCTGCCGACCGGATATTCGCCATGTGGATTGTTCCTTGGAAAGTCTTGCCCTGTTGCCCAGAGGCCGCGCCTTATACGCAGCGCAGGTCAAACGCGTCAACCGTGAATTGTTGACGCAACCCTCACCGGTGCTCGAACTTTGCCCCTCGTTTTTCGACAAAAGCAGCCATTCCTTCCTTCTGATCCGCCGTTGCAAACATGGAGTGGAAGAGCCGTCTTTCAAACCTGACGCCTTCAGCGAGGGTCGTTTCATAGGCACGGTTAATGGACTCTTTTGTCATCATGGAAATCGGCAACGACATATCCGCAATTGTATCGGCGGCTTTCAGCGCTTCGCCCACGAGTTCCGCCACCGGAACAACGCGGCTGACAAGGCCGGAACGCTCCGCTTCGACCGCATCCATCATCCGGCCAGTAAGGCACATCTCCATAGCCTTTGACTTGCCGATAAATCGCGTCAAACGCTGAGTTCCGCCAATCCCTGGCATCACGCCAAGCTTGATCTCGGGCTGACCAAACTTGGCATTATCACCTGCAATAATGAAGTCGCACATCATCGCAAGTTCGCATCCTCCCCCCAGCGCAAAACCGGCAACCGCTGCAATAACCGGCTTGCGGCAACGCGCCACGCGCTCGTGATGGGTTGTGATAAAATCCTCGCCAAAAGCGTCCATATAGGATTTTGGCTGCATCTCCTTGATGTCAGCACCGGCCGCAAAAGCTTTTTCCGAACCCGTGATGACGATGCAGCGAATGGCGCGGTCGCCTTCTGCGGCATCAAGTGCCTGGCTCAATTCGCTCATCAGTTGATTGTTGAGCGCATTCAGCGCCTGCGGCCGATTGAGTGTGATCAAGCACACAGCTCCGCGCGTTTCCGTCGTAATCGTTTCAAATGACATGTCGCTCGCTTTCCTAGTCAAATCTTGCACCGGGGTTTAGCGCAACCCGCCTGCCGCCGCTAGCGCTGACACTGCGCACAAAAAAAAGTTGATCGTCCCGACTGCATGATGCGTTGCACGACACCGTGACATCCAGGATTGACGCAATTCTCGTCTGCGCGGTCATACACACGAAACTTGTGCTGAAAGTAACCAAGCTCTCCGCTGGTTGTTTTGTAGTCGCGCAACGTCGAACCGCCAGACTTGATGGCCGAGCGCAACACCAGTTTCACCTTCTTGACGATTTTCTCCGCTTCGTGGCGCTCGATTAAACTGGATAACCGTCGTGGCGAGACCCCGGCCCGAAACAGCACCTCACAGACGTAGATGTTACCCAAACCCGCGACCACCCGCTGATCCAGCAACGCACTCTTGATCGCAGTCCGCTTATCCGTGAGCACGGCGCAAAGTATTGACGGAGAAAATGCAGGTGTCAGCGGCTCCGGGCCAAGTGCCGCCAATAATTTGTGCACCCCAAGCTCGCCTTCATTGATGAGCGTCATCAAGCCAAAGCGCCGGTGATCGGCAAAGACAATACGCGTGCCCGCCTCAGTCTCAAAAATGACGTGATCGTGCCTCCCGGGGGACCCCATGGCACTTGCAGAGGCATGGATCGTAAACCGGCCGGACATGCCCAAATGCATCAATAGCACTTCGCCGCTATCAAGATGCGCCAGCAGATATTTCGCCCGTCGAACCAGCCGGACGACCGTGCGGCCCGTTAACCGGGAAACGAACCCTTGAGGGAAAGGGATGCGCAAATCCGCGCGCCTTTGGCTCACACGCGTTAACGTATGGCCCTCAAGCACAGGAGCAAGCCCCAAACGCACGGTTTCAACTTCAGGAAGCTCAGGCATGGGACGCTGTGTAACGTGGTTCAAAGACTTCGCTAATACTATTTAGCTGATCACCTGCGAGTATAAGCCCATGAGTGACAACGACCGCAAAGTCAGCTTTGGCTTTCGTGACGTCCCGGAAAGCGAAAAGTCGCGACTTGTCGGCCGCGTGTTCTCAAATGTCGCCCAGCGCTACGATGTCATGAACGACCTGATGTCGTTCGGGGTCCACCGCCTCTGGAAGGACGCGCTGATCGATTGGCTGTCTCCGTCTCCCGGCGCCCAATTGCTCGACGTTGCCGGCGGCACAGGCGACATTGCTTTTCGGTTTTTGGACAAATTGGGGTCCAAAGACTCAGCCTCGCGCGCAACCGTCTGCGACATCAACTCCGACATGGTGTCTATAGGCGTTGAACGTGCCCGCCAGCGTGGAATGTCAGGCCGGGTCGCCTTCACCTGCGGTGATGCGCAACACTTGCCCTTTCCCGGCGAAAGCTTTGACGCCTACACAATCGCATTTGGAATTCGCAACGTCACCAATATCGATCAGGCCTTGACCGAAGCCTTCAGAGTTTTGAAACCGGGCGGAAGGTTCTTGTGTTTGGAATTCTCCAAGGTCGACAACCCCATACTGGAGCGCTTGTACGACATGTGGTCGTTCAACGTCATCCCGGTGATTGGGAAAGCCATCACAAATGATCGCACCGCCTATGAATACCTGGTCGAAAGCATTCGCCGCTTTCCACCGCAAAAACCATTTGCCGATATGATCTCAGCCGCTGGATTTCGTCAGGTGAAATGGCGCGATCTCACCTCCGGGATCGTCGCCATGCATTCCGGTTGGAAATTCTGAAATGTTCACGGCCTTCTCCATGCTGGCAAGGTTGATGAAAGCAGGACGCGTTTTCGGATCGTATGGCGTACTGCCGCCACCGGAATGGAAAGAATTGGCACCACCGCAATTGCGCTTTCTTGGGGCTGTCTTCCCGCGCTCAAAAGCATCGCGGCACGGACGATCTGGTGAGCGTTTGGCGCATGCCCTCACAAGTCTGGGACCGTCCTACATCAAGGCCGGACAGTTTCTTGCGACCCGCCCAGATGTTATCGGCACGGAAATGGCGCGCGACCTTGCTGAGTTGCAGGACCGCCTCCCTCCGTTTGCGATCGAGGACGCCCGGCGCATACTGATCGAGGAACTTGGATCTGAAGTCGCAGCCCAACTCGGCGAACTCAGTGCGCCGGTCGCAGCCGCATCGATCGCGCAGGTCCACAAAGTGACATTGCCGCCTTCCAAAGTTGGAGAGCCGCAGCGAACCCTGGCGTTAAAAATCCTCCGCCCCAATGTCGAGCGGGAGTTCGCGGCCGAACTCCAGACATTTGCCTGGGCCGCGCGCCAGGTTGAACGATTGGGCGCAGAGCTGCGCCGCATGAAGCCAACAGCCCTGGTGGACACACTGGCCCGCTCGGTCGCGCTCGAAATGGATTTGCGACTTGAAGCCGCCGCCGCTGCAGAAATCAGCGCAAATACGGCGAAAGACGGTGATTTTCGCGTGCCCGCTGTGGATTGGGATTTCACCACGCGTCGCGTCCTGGCGACCGAATGGATATCGGCAACGTCTCTCAAAGACCGTGACGCGCTCATCGCACAGGGCCACGATCTCAAACGTTTGGCAACCAGCATCATTCAGACATTTCTGCGCCACGCATTGCGCGACGGATTCTTTCACGCCGACATGCACCCGGGGAATCTTTTCGTCGAACCGGATGGCAAGCTCGTCGCCGTCGACTTCGGCATCATGGGCAGACTTGACCCTTTATCGCGCCGCTTCATGGCCGAAACTCTGGCAGGGTTTCTAGCGCGCGACTATCGAAGGGTCGCAGAAATCCATCTGCAAATCGGATTTGTTCCCCCCAGGCACTCGGTCGACGATTTCGCCCAGGCCTTGCGCGCCATAGGTGAACCCATCTTCGGCAGACCTGCCAGCAACATGTCGATGGCAAAATTGCTGTCGCAACTCTTCGAAGTGACGCGCCTCTTCGAAATGGAACTTCAGCCCCAGCTGGTGTTGCTGCAGAAAACGATGGTCGTCGTCGAAGGCGTTGCGCGCCAACTCGACCCGGCGCACTCGATCTGGGAATCATCGCGCCCCATTGTTGAGCAATGGATGATCGACTCCGTCGGACCCCAGGCCCGCCTCAAAGAGGCCGCAGAGGGCATGACCGTACTGGGACGCGCCCTCGCCGCCTTTCCCGAAGTTCTACGCAATGCCGAACAGATCGCCGCCATGCTGTCGGCCAATGGAATAAAATTGCATCCCGACTCGGCAAAAGCCATCGCTCAGGCTCAGTCCGCACAATCTTCCCACGTCAGGGCTGCGATGTGGATTGGCGCTTTGGCCTTGGCGGCACTCGCGATAGCTCAGCTTTAGTAAATGAAAACAATGAATTAGTAAAAACAATCGCGCCCACAACAAATTTCCACGCCGCTTCACGTGTTGAGCTAAGATGCTACAAATCCAGCCGTGAAATAAGGTGGCCCATGCTCAACGGCAAACGAATTCTTCTCATTATTGGCGGCGGCATCGCTGCTTACAAAAGTTTGGAACTCATCCGCCGCCTGCGAGAGCGCGGTGCAAACGTCCGCGCAATATTGACGGCCGCAGGCTCGCATTTTGTAACACCCCTTTCGGTTTCAAGCCTGACAGGCGAAAAAGTTTACCAGGACCTGTTCAGTCTTACTGACGAAGCCGAAATGGGTCACATTCAGTTGTCACGCGACGCCGACCTACTGGTTGTGGCCCCCGCAACGGCGGACCTCATGGCCAAGATGGCGCACGGCCGCGCCGATGATCTTGCGTCAACGGCACTATTGGCGACCGACAAGCCTGTTGTAATCGCGCCCGCGATGAACCTTCGCATGTGGCTCCATCCGTCAACACAACGAAATTTTGCACAGCTTGGTTTTGATGGCATCAGCGCGGTTGGCCCAAACGATGGCGATATGGCGTGCGGGGAATTCGGACCTGGACGCATGGCCGAACCACTTGAAATCCTCGTAGCCATTGAAAACGTACTTGGGCGCTCGGTGCTGCTTGAAGGCAGACGCGCGCTGGTGACAGCAGGACCCACACTCGAACCGATCGATCCAGTTCGCTTCATTTCCAATCGCTCTTCGGGCAAGCAAGGCTACGCGATCGCCAGTGCACTCGCAGCCCTTGGCGCTGAGACAACTCTTGTCTCAGGCCCTACAAATCTGCGCCCACCGGCCGGCGTCAAGCTCATCCACATTGAATCCGCACAACAGATGCTGGCGGCCTGTGAGCGCGCCTTGCCCGTCGATATAACAGTGTGCACCGCCGCAGTCGCCGATTGGCGAATTGACCATGCGGCAAATCAAAAAATCAAAAAAGGCGACGGCGGGTTGCCAAACCTGAAGCTAATCGAAAACCCCGACATCCTGCGAGCCATCGCCACACACCAAACCCATCGCCCCGCCTTGGTCATTGGCTTTGCTGCCGAAACCGAGAATGTCGTGGCCTATGCCCAGGCAAAGCTTCGGAAAAAACACTGCGATTGGATCATTGCCAACGACGTTTCCCCTTCGACCGGCGTTATGGGCGGTGATGAAAACACGGTTCACGTGATTTCAATGGCGGGCACTGAAACCTGGCCCAAACTCTCGAAAACCGAAGTTTCGTCCCGCCTGGCGCAAAAGATAGGTGGACATTTCAAGGGAACGGCCGCGTGAGCAAAATAGTCGTCCAACTGGTATCATTGCCATCGGGTCGCGGACTACCTCTGCCGGCACCATCGACGCCGGGCGCGGCGGGTTCAGACCTGGTATCCGCCGAAGACATCAGCATTCAGCCGGGCGCAATCCACGCCGTCGTCACGGGCATCACGCTGGCAATTCCGCTTGGATTCGAAGGGCAGGTCCGCCCGCGTTCGGGGCTGGCACTCAAACACGGCATCACCGTGTTGAACGCGCCAGGTACGATTGATTCCGACTATCGCGGCGAAGTAAAAATTATCCTCATCAACCACGGCAAGGCACCTTTCCAGATCACACGCGGGGATCGTATCGCTCAGCTCGTCATCGCACCCGTGACGACAGCTCTGTTTGAACGCGTAGACACATTATCTGAATCAGTTCGTGGCACCGCAGGCTTCGGCTCAACGGGGCTCACCACAAAGCCGGAGTGCTGACACAAATGCTCCGCCTGTCGAGAAAAGCGATCCTTGCTCTGGAAGCTGTCGTCGATATCGCCTGCAACTCACGGCCAGAGCCGGTGCAGTCAAAAGAAATCATGCGCCGGCAAGGCGTGCCGGATCGATACCTCGAACAAGTCATGCAAGCCCTAGTCCGCCAGGGCGTACTCAAAGGCGTTCGTGGCCCGCGCGGCGGCTACAGACTTGCAAAGGAGCGCCGGCGCATTACGGCGGGAGAGGTCGTTAGAATTGTCGCCGAACTTGAAGCCGCAGACGAACCTCCTTTGAATGGCGCCTCCCCCATCGGCGAACAGATTGTCCGCCCGGCAATCGAAGCCATTCATACCGGTCTGATGCGGCAATTGGATGGAATTACCATTGACGAACTCTGCCGCCGGGCCGAAGAGTCCGGCCTGGCTGAACTGGCTGGCGCCCGCGCCGACTTTGCTATCTGAAAAAGAGGAACTGAAATGAGCGAGCTCCCACGCCCCCCAGGACGCGGCCAAGTCTACAACTCAATCATCGACACGATGGGCAACACGCCTTTGGTGCGCGCCAAGCGCATGGCCGACCATGCCAATGTAACCGCTGATATTTTGCTCAAGCTTGAGTTCTTCAACCCGCTCGCAAGCGTCAAGGACCGCATCGGCGTGTCGATGATCGAGGATCTCGAAGCGCGCGGCCTGATGAAATCAGATACCACACTGATCGAACCAACCTCTGGAAATACTGGCATAGCCCTCGCATTCGTCGCCGCGGCCAAGGGCTATGCTTTGATTCTGGTCATGCCTGAATCCATGTCGGTCGAGCGCCGGAAAATGTTGCTGCTGCTTGGCGCCAAACTGGAACTGACGCCGGCCGCCCAAGGCATGCGGGGCGCCGTCGCCCGGGCGCAGGAGCTCGCCAAGGAAATTCCGAACTCGATCATCCCTCAACAGTTTGAAAACCCTGCAAACCCTGCCGTTCACATGCGCACAACTGCTGAGGAAATTTGGAACGATACCCAGGGCAAAGTGGATGTTGTAATTTCTGGAGTGGGGACCGGCGGCACCATCACCGGCATCGGCCATGTACTCAAGAAACGCAAACCGTCCGTCCGCATGGTGGCCGTTGAACCGGAAGACAGCGCCATTCTTTCAGGCCGTCAGGCCGGGCCACACAAAATTCAGGGCATCGGCGCAGGCTTCGTCCCGGGAATCCTCGATCGCAGCGTGATTGATGAAATCATAACGATTGGCAATGAAACCGCCTTCGCCACTGCCCGCAAGGTCGCGAGCCTTGAGGGTATCCCCGTCGGCATCTCTTCGGGCGCAGCCGTCGCCGCTGCCCTCGAAGTCGGCGGCCGCAAGGACATGAGCGGCAAAACGATTGTTGTCATCATTCCATCTTTCGCAGAACGCTACCTGTCGACCGCGCTCTTCGACGGGTTGTAAGTGCCGGCAACTATTTCACCGTCTCGCCTTCGTAGACTCCCCACAGCCGGTCGCGCACGACGTACCCGTCATAGCCTCGCGTCGAAATCTCGCACCATTCGCCGCTGCACCCAACAAGTTTCGCGACCAGCCCTGGTGCTGCAAAAGCCACAGCATCGGAATCAGCCTTCGGGGCATTCAACAGGGCAGTATTGACCCGCCCTGTGACAATCACGCTGCGCCGCCCATCCAGCATCGAAGCCTTGACCCAGCCCGTCGCGCCGTCGATATCGCGAATGCGGCGCCACGTGTCGTATTCTGCAATGACTTCGATCGGCATGCCGGGCCGCACGTACGTCCATAAGACGTCGCGTTCCAGCGATGGCCCTCGCCGGACATTCAGGCGTTGCGCCTTGACGGTGACCCACCGGGGCACCGGCAGTCCGGTCGCCACCATGGGCGGCGTCACGTTCTGGGAGGGCGGCGTGTGCAACGCCGCTTCGAGGAACGGTTTCGCTGGTATCGCCACAACGGGATCTCGAAGCACAGGCCTTGCAACGGCAAATTGAGCAATCAGTAAGGCAAGGCACAGGGCGAATATATTGCGCAAAGCGTTCCTCATTCCGGCGCCGCAACCCGGCCCGGGGGGTTCGTTTCTCAAAAAAAATTACCGAGCAGTATCAGCGCCAACGCGCTTAATATTAGGTTATCACACGAAGAAAAGAATTCGGGCCATTTTGACCCTAGGAACCTCCGCCCGCCCTCTGCTAGACCCATCTGCTAGACAATGATCCACCACCTCGCTTCGATCGCACCGATGCCCACAAAAAAACCCCTAGTCATAGTCACTCGCAAACTGCCCGACGTGATTGAAACACGCATGCGGGAGCTCTTTGACGCCAGGCTGAATGTCGACGACACGCCGATGTCGCGCGAGCAATTGATTGAAGCCGTGCAAACCGCAGACGTCCTGGTGCCGACCGTGACCGACCGCTTGGATGCCAGAATTCTGTCCCGCGCCGGAGAACGGCTTCGCTTGGTTGCCAATTTTGGTGCCGGCGTTGACAACATCGATCTTGAAACAGCCCGCGCCCGGGCCATCACCGTGACCAACACGCCGGGTGTTTTGACCGACGACACCGCCGACATCACGATGGCCCTGATTTTGGCCGTACCGCGCCGTATAGTTGAAGGTTCTGCCGTTTTGGCAAAAGGCGACTTCAAAGGCTGGTCGCCCACCTGGATGCTCGGACAACGGATCACTGGAAAACGCCTCGGCATCATCGGCATGGGCCGCATAGGACAGGCCGTCGCGCGCCGGGCCAAAGCCTTTGGGCTGCAAATCCATTACCACAATCGCAAACCCGTTCCCAAAACCATCGAGGACAGTGTTGAAGCCACGTACTGGGACAGCCTCGACCAGATGCTGGCCCGTATGGATATTGTCTCGGTCAACTGTCCACACACGCCCGCAACCTATCACCTGTTGTCGGCACGCCGTTTGAAACTGTTGAAACCTTCCGCATTCGTCGTCAACACGGCACGCGGCGAAATCATTGACGAAAACACACTGGCCCGCATGCTGGAAGCAAACGAACTCGCCGGTGCCGGACTGGACGTCTTCGAGCACGAACCGGCGGTCAATCCGAAATTGCTCAAACTCAAGAACGTCGTGCTGTTGCCGCACATGGGATCAGCGACGCTCGAAGGCCGCATCGACATGGGCGAGAAAGTCATCATCAACATCAAAACCTTTGCCGATGGCCACAAACCGCCCGACCGTGTTCTCGCGGCAATGCTGTGACGCCACGTCCCAAACTCCGCCTTCATCCCAAACATGGCGCCCGCATCAAAAGCGGTTCGCCGTGGGTTTATTCGAATGAATTGACGATGGACCGGGCCTGGAAGGCCTTGACGCCCGGCTCGCTCGTCGAAATCGTTGACGACAAGGGCGAAGAATTTGGCACCGCCTATTTCAACCCTCACAGTCTGATCGCGGCCAGAATTTTATCGACCAGGCCGGGCACGAAAATCGGGACCGGCTTCTTTAGCGACCGCTTCGAGCGCGCCCGCCAATTGCGCGATATGCTGTATGCGGCACCCTATTATCGCTTGATCCATGCCGAAGCCGATTTCTGTCCAGGACTGGTCGTTGACCGCTTTGATGACGTCCTGGTCGTTCAATCCGGCACTGCCGGCATGGACGCGCTTGAACCGCACTGGCTGGACGCGCTCCAGTCGGCGTTCAATCCGCGAGCCATTGTCATCAAGAACAATGCTCCCGCGCGTTCGTATGAGGGCCTCAAGGAAGACGTCCGCGTGGCTCTTGGAGAAATTGCAAGCCTGCCCCACGTCGAAGACGCTGGCATCCGCCATCATATCGATCCAATCCTGGGCCAGAAAACCGGCTGGTTCTACGACCAACGCGACAATCGTGCGTTCCTGATTTCACTGGCAAAAGACGCAAGTTTGCTCGACGCGTTTTCCTATACGGGAGCGCTCGCACTCGGCGCCCTCAATGCCGGGGCCAAGTCCGCGGTGCTGCTGGATACGTCCCAAGCGGCCCTTGACGGTGCAACGCAAACGGCGCGTGAGCACAAAATGCTTGACCGCCTGGAGTTTCGCAAATGCGACGCCCTCGTGGAGCTTGAAGAAATGGCCCCAACCGGCGAGCGCTACGATATCGTATCGTGCGACCCGCCGCCTTTCGTGCGCTCCAGGAAAGACCTTGAATCCGGCGCGCGTGGGTACCGCAAACTTGCTCGCCTCGCAGCGCCACTCGTCGCCAATGGCGGGTTCTTGTCCTTGGCCTCCTGTAGCCACGCAATAGACGCCGTGCGCTTTCAAAACGAGTGCGCCGCAGGAATCGCACGCGCAGGCCGCAGCGCCAAGCTGATCCGCGCCAGCGGTGCCGCGCCCGATCACCCCGTGCACCCTATGCTTCCTGAAACCGCTTATCTGAAATCGCTTGTCTATCAACTCGATTGAGCGCGCGATGCGTAAACTTCAATTTTTACTTTTAGCGATTCTGGCACTGCACCTTTCCGCATGTACATCCACGCCTGAATCGCAAACGCCCCAGATACAGCCGTCCCAGCCCTCGCCGGGCGTCACGGCAGGTATCGAGCTTTACATGGAACAACGCGCCCAAGTCGAAAGCGTCGGCTTTCGCCTGCGCCGCACCGCAGTCACGCAATGCGCAAAGCAAAACAGGTCCAAACCCGACTTGGGTTTGATTGTCTGGTCACTGGCAAATTTCCCAAACGAACAAGACCGTGCACATTTGCAAGCCAGCTTTGACTTGACAGACTCGGTGACCGTAGCCCTTGCCATCAAAGGTGCGCCTGCCGACGCCGCAGGTGTAACCCAGGGCGACATCATCACTCATGTGAACGATCAATTGCTTCCGGTTGGAAAAGGCGCAACCGAACGCTTTATCACCGTATCGAATTCGGCCGCCCGAAATGGACCCGTAAACGTGAGGCTGAGTACCGGCCGGACGATTGCCATCGCGCCGCAAACCGCCTGCGACTATCCGGTCCTGTTGGTGCGCAGCCCCGACATCAACGCCGCCGCCGACGGCCGCGCAATCGCCATCACAACCCGTTTTTACGAACTCACAAAATCCCAGGACGAGCTGGCGCTTATACTGGGGCACGAATTGGCCCACAACATCCTCGGCCATTTGAAAGCCAGCGCGCCAAACCACAGCAAAATTGGCGGTCTGTTGGATGCCTTTTTGAAATCAACGGTTTCAGCAGCTTTCGCGGCAACGCTAATGCCCCCGTTCTCGATCGAAAGGGAGAAAGAAGCGGACTATACCGGACTCTATTTCATGGCACGGGCGGGCTACGAAATATCCGCAGCGGAATCATTCTGGACACGCATGATCAATTCAACGAGCACACCTCAAGTCTTCAAGACCCACCCGCCAGGGCCTGAACGCCTGAAGGCGTTGAAACTTGCTATTCGGGAAATCAAGACCAAACAAAATGCCGGCGCGCCGTTGGAGCCAACCCTCAAGCGGCGTCAATAAATCCACCAACCTGGCGGTTCCACAATTGCGCATATGGCCCTGCGTGCGCCAGAAGCTCGGCATGACTGCCCTGCTCCACGATCCGCCCGTCTTCAAGGTACACGATCCGGTCCATCCCCACGATTGTCGAAAGCCGGTGCGCGATGGCGATGACGGTGCGGCCGCGCATGAGTTCAAACAATCCCTCTTGAATCAAATGTTCGCTTTCCGAATCGAGCGAAGACGTCGCTTCGTCAAGCACCAAAATCCTGGCGTCCTTCACCAAAGCCCGCGCGATCGCAACCCGTTGGCGCTCCCCGCCAGAAAGCTTGATGCCCTGCTCGCCCACAATCGTATCGTAGCCCGCATCGCGCCCCGTGATGAAATCATGCGCATGCGCATCTTTGGCCGCTGAAACGACAATGGTCTCATCGGCATCAGGTTTCGAGTACCGGATATTGTCGCGCACCGGTCTGTGAAATACGCCGGGCATTTGCTGAACCTCAGCAATGGCTTCATTGACTGAGTCCCATGTCACTTCGGCAACATTTTGCCCATCAATCAAAATGCGGCCGCTTTGGGGCTCAAATTGGCGCCGCAACAATTTGACCAAAGTCGATTTGCCTGCACCGGACTTGCCCACCAATCCGACTTTTTCGCCGGCGCCAATGCGCAAATTGAGCCCCTGAAAAACCGGATGGCCATCTGCATGCGAGAACTGAATATTCTCAAACACAATCTCGCCATGCGTCACCAAAAGCAGCCGGGAGCCTGGCTTGTCAACGATTTCATGAACCTGCGTCACCAGCTCCAATGCATCGGCAAGCGTGCCCAACTGCTCGAAGAAATCCAGCATGCGATAAGACAACTCCTGCACGGATCTGGCGATCATCGTCCCCAGAAAAAAGATCATCGTAAAGGCCCCCACGCTAATGGCCCCCGACAACGCGTCTTGCATGGCAAACACAATCAGCCCCATCAGCAGCACCAGCATCGCTGTCGACATGAACAGGCGCATCACAATCAGAAACCAGCGCAGCGACTGCGACGCGTTCATCTCGTCTGAAAGAAAGCGCGACAAAAATTGCCGCTCGAACGCCCCACGTGCGAATGCGCGCACCAAATCGGCATTCGCAATCGCGTCGATCAAGCGCCCCGTCGAGGTTGACACCTCATCCGAAAACACCTTCGACAACACCACACAGCGCTGGGCCAACCATGTGACAACGGCAAGATAGACAGCGGTCCACACAAACAAAACGCCGGCATACAACGCGCTTTGCATCGCCAGCAGCACGCCACCCGCCGACAGCAGCACAACAATACGCACGCATTCGAACGCCAGAATATTGAGCAGCGAAACTGTCGCCTGCCCCGCCTGTTTCACTTTCTGACCCAGTTTCCCGGCAAAATTTTCCTGAAAATAGCGTGGACTGTGCCCCATCAAATAGGCGAACAGATATTTCTGCGCCAGGGCCCGCATGCGCGGGCTCATATAGATGTCGATTGCCTCGGCGCCCCGCACGATCAAGGCCGGCAGATACCAGACACAGGCAAACAGCCCGACATAAATCCCGGCAACACTCCAATCCCGGGAACCACTTTGCACCGTCTCCGTCAGCACATTGATCATGCGCCCCAGCACATAAGGGCCCATCGCTTCAACGCCGGTCGCAAGCGCCACACAGGCAACAAAAGCAGCCATGCGCCCCCGGTAGTGCCGCGAAACCAGAAACCACAGGAACCCAAACGGCGTTCCGGGCACGCGTTCGCCCACGCTGACTTCGGGCAACGCCTCCGCCTCCGGCTCTTGCGTCAGCAGGCGCTTGGCAAAGCGAGGCTTCATCTTGCGTCCGGACTTCGGCGCAGACATGACACAAAACCTAGGTTAAATTTTCGGGCCGGGAGCAATACGACCGAACCATCCCCGTTGCTAGAGGGCGCAATCCGCTCCACGCTCGCAATGGTGCGATAAATCGCTCAATGTGGCTTTAGGCCCGCACAGCGCACACTCAGGATCTGGCTTGACCCGCACAGTTCTGAACATCGCCCCCAAACCATCATAGAGCATCAAACGTCCTGCCAGAGTGTCACCGATGCCCAGTATTTCCTTGAGCGTCTCAAGCGCCTGTAGCGTTCCCATGACGCCCACCAGTGCGCCAAGAATACCGGCCTCCGTACACGATGGCACAGCACCCGCAGGCGGCGCCTCAGGATAGAGGCAACGATAGCAGGGAAAGACCCGCTCACCGTCCACACGCACATGCGCCTTGAAGACCGCCAGCTGCCCATCGAACTGGCCGACCGCGGCCGAGACCAGGGGGCGCTGCACGAAAAAGCAGGCATCATTGACCAGAAACCGTGTCGCGAAATTGTCCGACCCGTCAAGCACGACGTCGTAGTTTTTGACCAGATCAAGCGCATTCGACGGACCCAATCGCGTCGCATGCCGGTTGACATGCGTATCGGGATTGATCGCCCGCGCGCTGTCGGACGCACTCTCGACTTTCAGGCGGCCGATATCCTGCGTGCGATGTGCGATCTGGCGTTGCAAATTCGACAGCGAAACCTCGTCATTATCGACAACACCGATCGTGCCGACCCCGGCCGCAGAAAGATACAACAAAGCCGGACTGCCAAGCCCGCCCGCGCCGACAATTAAAACCCGCGCCTCACGCAAGCGCGCCTGTCCCGCGCCACCAACCTCCCGCAGGATAATGTGGCGCGCATAGCGCTCAAGCTGTTCGTCCGAAAGCGTCATGAGCCCAGTCTAAGTGATCATGGTAACTTGTACACCTAGCCGAGGTCGCAGGCCAATTGCTCGCGCGTAGCAAGCGGCACAACCGCCAGATGCCCATAGTTCGTGTGCGTGAACCCGAGCATCACCGGCACACTCGGATCTTTGAACCGCGCCACCTGCGCCGGATTCAGTCCGAATCTCAGAAAATGCACCGACGACGTTTTTCCATCCGCAGCTGTGCGGTCAACATCGCTCTCGAAACTCGCTTTGACCTTGTCGCCGCCCACATCCAGAAACGCTGTCTCCTCGATACTCGTCAGTTCGCGAAGCACGCGCGCCCGCTCCCCCTCGTCTTCAATCTCGAACATCACAGTCGCGACCAGCTCGCCTTTTTGCGGGATCAGCGGATTATACGCGCTCAACTCGTCGGCGATTTGTGCTTCCCCTCCGCGCTCGATGTACAGCATCTCGTGCACTTGTTGCCACATCGTCGCGTAGCACTCGAAATAGAAAGTCGCGTTCGGCCCGACCTCTACCCGGCGCAGTTTCTTGCCCGGCAGGATGGCCTTGCGCCGCGCTGCCCGCTCTTGGCCATAAAGCGTCATATCGATGATGTCGGCGCGCGTGATCAGGCGTTGCTCGGCTGGCATCATTTTATCCTATAAGCCCGTAGGCCTTCGCCATCAACTCGATGGGATGCACAACGTCTGAGGGTGGCGCTGCTCCCGTTTCCAGCGTTTGCATGACTTGCTTCAAATGCTTCGCCGCAAGCGGACAATCGGAAACGACGTGCGCGTGAGCCTGCACGTTGGCCGTGCGTGCCGGGTAGTCCAATTGAGATTGACGTGACTGCGGTTGCCGGCTGAAGGACTTTGCAAAGTTAGGTGTCCGCAGCATTTGCACTCCACGGTGAAACTGGAAAGTTCCTGTCGCGAAGGGGACTCAACCGGCTTGCACTTTTTTTTACGACCATCTATCAATCGCTATTGATAGTCATTCGCAACAACCTGAATACCGCACGTTTGGGAATTGAGCCATGAGCCGTCTGTACCTCGCCGCAATCCTCGCCGCAACTGTTGTGGCCGGCACTTGCCGTGCCGCCGAAGTCAACGTCTATAGCGCTCGCCACTATGGCAGCGACGCCCAGGTTTGGAGTGCCTTCACCAAGGCGACAAACATCAAAGTCAATGTAGTCGAAGCCGAACACGATCAGCTGCTGCAACGGCTGAAGAGCGAAGGTGCAGGCTCGCCCGCCGATGTCCTGATCACAGTTGATGCCGGTCGACTGGCCCAAGCCGTGAACGATGGATTACTACAGCCGGTCCAGAGCACTACCCTTACCGCCGCCGTACCCGAGCACCTGCGGCACCCTCAAGGTTACTGGTATGGTGTCGCCATGCGGGCGCGGGTGCTTGTGTTCAACAAAGCGCGAGTGACCCCTGCTGAGATTGCGACCTACGAAGCGCTGGCCGATCCGAAATTTAAGGGACGCGTTCTGGTTCGCAGTGGAACCAACATCTATAATTTGGGTCTCATGGGTTCGATGATCGCGGCGCACGGCCCTGTCAAAGCGCGTATATGGGCGCGCGGCTTGGTAGAAAATTTTGCGCGTCCGCCCGAAGGCGGCGACACCGATCAAATCAAGGCCGTGGCGGCAGGTGTGGGCGATATTGCGCTTAGTAATAGCTATTATTTTGCGCGTCTGGTTGCGTCCCAGAAACCCGAGGAGCGCGCTATCACCCAGAATCTGTGGGTGGCGTTCCCAAACCAGGGTGATCGCGGCACCCACGTAAATCTTAGTGGGGCAGCAATCACCAAGTCCGCGCCCAACAAAGCGAACGCGCTCAAGTTGGTTGAGTTTCTACTTTCGCCGCAAGCGCAGAGAATATTCGCAGATGGCAGCCTCGAATATCCGGCAAACCCGGCCGTGGTACCCCACCCGGTACTTGCCTCTTTTGGTCCGTTCAAACACGACCGGATCAATGCGGCCGCGTATGCGCAAAACAGTATCGAAGCCGCGCGCATCATGGACGAGGTGGGTTGGAAGTAATTCCAGCTAATCCCGAGCAAAAGCGAAGGCAAAGCGCGGATCGAGAGTGATCGTGACGGTGTCGCCGGATTGAAGCTGCGTACCCATCGCTACACGCGCGATGAGGTTGGATTTGAGACCAGTCGGTGGCGCGGGTTGAAGTTCGAGCAAGACTGTCGCCCCCAGAATCCGCGCAGACCGGACGGTTGCGTGCGCTCCGTTTGAATTTTTCGAAACAAGGAGTCCTTGCGCGCGCACGAGCACGTCGGCCGCTGTATCGTCAAGCAATCCATTGACCGGAATCGCCCCAAACGGGGTTTCGGCGCACCCTGCACGTATGGCCGCAGGAATAACATTTGTTTCGCCGAAAAACGAGGCGACGAACCTGTTCGCGGGTTTGAGGTATATTGCCTCTGGCGTTGCCGTTTGCATGATCGTGCCGTCGCGCATCACGGCCACGCGATCGGCCATGAATAGCGCCTCTTCGGGGTCGTGGGTTACAAACAGCGCCGATGTCCCGATGGTCTTTAGTAAATTCAACATTTCACGGCGCACTTGCTGGCGCAGCACGACATCCAAATTTGAAAACGGTTCATCGAGCAGCAACACTTTGGGCTTGGGGGCCAATGCGCGCGCGAGTGCAACGCGCTGTTGCTGACCGCCGGAAAGCTGATGAGGGTAACTCTGCGCATAGTCACTTAAACCCACGAGTTCCAGCAATTCGTTGGTACGCATCCGGCGTTGCGCAGACCGTGCGCCGTGCAGGCCAAAAGCGACATTGCTGGCGACCGTAAGATGGGGAAACAAAGCCAGATCTTGGAACAACAATCCAACATCGCGCTGCTCCGGCGGTATGTCGACGCCGGGTTCGCTGACAAGTTTGCCGCCGACATATACTTTTCCTTTCTGGGGCGACTCCAACCCGGCGGCAACGCGCAGTGCTGTTGTCTTTCCGCTGCCTGAAGGACCCAAGAGACCCAAGATCTCGCCGTCCTCCACTGCAAGCGTAAAAGATTTCATTGCAACCCGAGGGCCGTAAGCGTGCGTTACAGCATCGAATTCGAGCGCGCTCATAGTGTACGCACCGAAATCTCGCCGTGCGAGCCAGGTCTGGCGCGGCGCAGGCCCAAGCACAGCAAGAACACAGGGATCAAGCCAGCGACGGCAATTGCCAATGAGGGAAGTGCTGCTTGATCAAGCCGCTCTGTCGTTGCCAGTTGGAAGGCTTCCGTCGCCAACGTGTCGAAGTTAAAAGGCCGCAAAATCATTGTAGCAGGCAACTCCTTCATGACATCGGCAAATACAAGCGCGGCGACGGCCAGCATTGTCCCGCGCATCAACGGAATATCAATACGAATGATTGCTGTACTAGAACTCACCCCCAACGTGCGCGCCGCTTCGCCATAGCGCGCGCCGATCCTTACAAACGCCGCATCTAAAGGCCCGTGCGCTACCGCAAAAAAACGAACGGCATAGGCATAGACTAAAACCGCAACCGACCCCGAAAGCACAAGTCCAACTAGAATGTGGAACGCGCCCTCGGCGATGTCGCGAATGAAGCTGTCGGCTATGCCTGCCACGATTAGCAATCCGACACCAACAACCACACCCGGCGTCGCATATCCGAGCGCACTTACCCGTGACATCTGCCGCAAAAGGTTTGCCTGCGAACGCCCCGCTGCAAACGACACGCCGGCCGCAAGCGCAACAACCACAGTTGCCGCGATGGCCGCCAGCGTTCCAGTGTTAAGCGTCAGGGCTGCGACGCGCGCAAGGTCCACGTCATGCTGAGCGTCGATAGCCATTGAAATGAGTATGATGGCAGGCACGGCAAAACCAACACCCACAGGCGTGGCGCAGGCAACGCTTGCTAGTCTGGCGCGCCAACCCTTCAATTGCCAGGGGCGAATATCGCGATACTGCGCCGACACCGCCGCATAACGCCGTGCGCCGCGGCTGGACTGTTCGATGAGGACAACGGCAAAAACTGCGGCGAGTAGGATAGAGGCAAGCTGCGCGGCGGCAGCCGGATTGCCATAGGAAAACCACGCGCGATAGATGCCGGTGGTAAATGTCTGAAGATCGAAATATTTGACAGCGCCAAAATCGGCGAGCGTTTCCATCGTCACCAGTGTGCCGCCGGCAACGATGGCGGGCCTAGCCATTGGCACGGCAACGCGCAGCAAGGCCTGCGCACGCGTCAAACCCAAAGTGCGCGAAACTTCCACCGCGCTCATCGATTGTTCCAGAAAGGCCGCGCGCGTAATCAAATAGACATAAGGAAACAATGCACCACTGAGCACGAAAACTGCACCCTCAAGCGAACGGATATTGGGAAACCAATAATCACGCACATTCAACCCTGTAAGGTCACGCAGCAATGTTTGCACTGGTCCGGTGACTTGAAAAAAATCGGTGTAAGCATAGGCCAGAATATAGGCGGGCATCGCCAGTGGCAGGACCAGCGCGAACTCAAGCGTCCGCCTGAAAGGGAATTCGTACATAGTGACCAGCCATGCGGTACCTATCCCCGTTATAAGCGTCAGCACCAGTACGCCGCCACCCAGCAACAATGTATTTGTGACGTACACGGACAGAACGGTGTTAGCCAGGTGAGCCCACAGGCCTTGAGTATCGGCGCCGGTGAGTGCCACGACAGCAATGACGGGCAGAGCCAGCACGACCAGCACTAACCCGGCCCAGAGAGCACCAGCGCGTGGTGCTAATGGGCGCCCGCTCATTATACTCGCCCTTGCTCGCTAAAACTGCGTGGAGAGCGCAAGTCTGGCCGCACGCGGAGCGCCCGGCGTGATGTTGTTGTCGTTGTGAGCAGTTCCCCAATAGGTCTCGTCAAACACGTTCTCTATGTTGAGTTGCATTTTAAAGTTATCGTTGATCCTGTAATACAATGCGGCATCGACCCGGGTAAAGCTGGGCAGTATTACGCCGTTGCTGAGCGAGGCAAACACTTCACTCTGATGGGTAACACCCAGGGCGGCGGCCCAGCCTGGCGCAAACCGGTAGTGATTCCAAAGCGAAACTGTCTGCTCTGGTACAAGAGGTACTACGCGGCCTGCGGGTGCGGCCGTCGTTGTCTTCGTTATCTCGGAGTTCTGTATCGAGTAACCCGCCATGATTGACCACTCGCTTGTCACATTGCCGCTGAGTCCGATTTCGAAGCCTTCGCTGCGTTGCTCGCCGGATAACACTGTCTGCAATGAAATTGGATCGATCGCTCGCGTGTTCTTGCGGTCGAGTTGGTACAAGGCTGCGGTAAGAGCGAGGCTTGGAAAAATGTCCCACTTGACACCCGCTTCGAGGTTGACGAATTCCTCGGGCTCAAGCGATGCCAGCGTCACGTCGAGTGCAGAAAACTGATCGCCTGATTGCGGCAGATAGGACACCGCATAGCTGGCGTAAAACGAGAGCGGCACAATTGGTTTGTAAATGACGCCCACGCGCGGCGAGACGAGATCGTCGGTGCGTTTGAAATCGGCGTTGGCAGGACGTTTGTCGTCGAATTCCAGGTCAAACCGGTCAAAGCGCAAACCCGCGATGATATGGAATTGCTCCGTCAACTCGATCTGATCCTGCACATACGCGGCGCCAAGAGCCAGGTCCACTGTGTTGTTGGCTTGCAGAGGCGAAGAAAAGACCACCGGTGCAAATGTCGTTGGCTTGAAAATGTTCACGACGCCCGCTGCATTATTGTTGGGCGCACGCGTGTTGTCTGTCCCTTGCCAGCCCAACTCTACCCCCGCAAGTATTCGGTGCTTGATTGAGCCCGTAGTCAATTCCCAAATGAGGTCGGTTTGGTTGAAATAATTCAGCCGGCCGGTGCCACTGAAATAGGCTTGCAACGAAACATTACCCAGGCCGTTCACCGCACTATTGGCGTGAACGTTTGAGTAGTACTTGTCGTATCCGGCGATGAGCGTACGATTTCTAAGCTGCACGTTTGGGCTAAACTCATGCTCGAACGTGACGTTAAGCAAATTCACTTTCACCTCACTGTAACTGAGATCTGGATTGCCGAAAAACGCAGACTCGCGAATTTCCAGTGGGCGGCCATTTCGCGAGGGAACCCCCCGATCGACTGTGCGATCGTCGCTAAAATGCTCGTAGCCGATGTGCAGTCGCGTGTCGCCGGATACGGCGAACAAAGCAGTCGGGTTGATACCGAAGCGTTCGACATTGACAAAGTCGCGATAGGACTCGGAGTTTTCGTAGACGGCGTTGAGCCGTACGGCGAGCATGTCGTCCACTCTATCGCCAACATCGGCGCTTAGGCGCTTGCTGTCGAACGAGCCGGCGTGAAAAGTGAACGCCAGCGTTTCCTCGCCATCGGCAACCTTGAACACGCGGTTGATGACGCCGCCTCCGCCCCCGCGGCCGAAGATCATTGCGTTCGGACCCTTCAACACTTCGATGCGTTCGGAATTATAGAGGTCGCGAAAATATTGAACATCGTCGCGCACGCCGTCGATGAAAAAATCCGCGGTCGAACTATTGCCGCGCATGGTCGGTGCATCGCGGTGACCTTCGCCTTGACCCATGGAAACCCCGGGCACAAAGCGAACGACATCGCTCATCGTGCGCATGTCTTGGTCGTCGATGAGGTCGCGCGTGATTACAGTGATGGATTGCGGAACGTCGCGCAGTATTGTATCCGTCTTGCTTGCGGTCGAAGTATTGTCTTGCTTGTAATAGTTGCGCTTGCCGGTGACCTTGACTTTCTCGACTTTTTCGCTGCTTGGGTCGTCTTGCGCAGCGGCAGGAATAGATCCGCCCGGCACCAGCAATGTCGCCGTTGCCAACAGCACGATGCGCCAGGCTGAACTGTGCATCATAGTGATCCCCATAAAACTCCCCGATGCGATTGGCACGTAATTGACTACTACTCGCGGTAAACACGGACGCAGCGTGCATTAACGGACTATAAATGCAATTGCAACTCATTCTTATATACGTGAGTTTAGAGCTGGAAAGCTGGATAAGCTGGGCAATGCTCTGTCACAAAATTCTGAATCCAGAGTTCGGTAACACCGCGCAAGTCGCAGCATCCGCCTCGTCACCCCTCTCCCTCCGAGTGGGCGGGCGAGGGGTGAATGTTACGCGGCCGACGGATGCACATGAAAGAGTCAGAACACTAGCTTCATTGACGTTTGGTCAGTGGGAGAAATTGGGCTGGACCAAATCGCACTTGTTCACGCCTTCGGAAATGTACACACCACCAATCTCCACAATCGCGAAATTCCTTGCCAAGCCCTCGACAAATGTGTGAACGATGAAGAACAGCATTTTATGTGGAACCGATCCCAGATTACTTGTCGTTCCGTGTACTTCATCGGTGACGGAAAGGCGCATCTCTGTCTTGGAACTGTAGACCCGGTTCCAGTGGCGAACACCTCGGTGGTTCAGGTCGCTGAGTGTTCTCGCTTCCTAATCAAGACCGATTACCTCGACGGTTATTTGGACCTTATGTTTGAGCCTGAATAGCACGCAATCAGCCTAAATCTTTGGCGAGTTCCTGCCGGGTGGGAGCTTGAATGATCGCCAGATGCCCATAGTTCGTGTGCGTGAACCCGAGCATCACCGGCACACTCGGATCTTTGAACCGCGCCACCTGCGCCGGATTCAGTCCGAATCTCAGAAAATGCACCGACGACGTTTTTCCATCCGCAGCTGTGCGGTCAACATCGCTCTCGAAACTCGCTTTGACCTTGTCGCCGCCCACATCCAGAAACGCTGTCTCCTCGATACTCGTCAGTTCGCGAAGCACGCGCGCCCGCTCCCCCTCGTCTTCAATCTCGAACATCACAGTCGCGACCAGCTCGCCTTTTTGCGGGATCAGCGGATTATACGCGCTCAACTCGTCGGCGATTTGTGCTTCCCCTCCGCGCTCGATGTACAGCATCTCGTGCACTTGTTGCCACATCGTCGCGTAGCACTCGAAATAGAAAGTCGCGTTCGGCCCGACCTCTACCCGGCGCAGTTTCTTGCCCGGCAGGATGGCCTTGCGCCGCGCTGCCCGCTCTTGGCCATAAAGCGTCATATCGATGATGTCGGCGCGCGTGATCAGGCGTTGCTCGGCTGGCATCATTTTATCCTATAAGCCCGTAGGCCTTCGCCATCAACTCGATGGGATGCACAACGTCTGAGGGTGGCGCTGCTCCCGTTTCCAGCGTTTGCATGACTTGCTTCAAATGCTTCGCCGCAAGCGGACAATCGGAAACGACGTGCGCGTGAGCCTGCACGTTGGCCGTGCGTGAAGCAGGCTTACCGATCTTCATGGCAATCTCATGGGTCGGCTTCAACACGCCAAAAGTACCCCCATGCCCCGAGCAGCGCTCGATGACATCGACCTGGGTCCCGGGGACAAGCTTCAGCATCTCCGCAGCTTTGGGTCCTATGTTCTGCGCCCTTGCATGGCACGCCAGATGAACACTCACCCCGCCTTCAATCGGCTTCATTCCCGGCGGCAACCCGTGCTTCTTCGCGACATCAACAACATACTCATCGATATCAAAAGTCGCCTCGGCCAGGCGTTTGACCGCCTCGTTCCCCGGCACGATCAGCGGCCATTCAAACTTGAACATCAGGCCACAACTCGCAGTCAGCGTGATAATGTCGTAGCCCTGCTCAACGAACGGCAACAAAGCCTTGGAAATTTCATCGGCTTGCTTGGCAACTTGCGCCAGATTCCCCTGCTCCAAAAACGGCATGCCACAGCAACCGGGATAACCCACTTGTGTTTCAACGCCCAAATGGTTCAGCAATTTGCGCGCGGCCATGCCCGTTGGTGGACGGTTATAGTTCACAAAGCAGGTCGCAAAGATCAACGCCTTGCGCCGGCCAAACGCCGGCGCCTGCACATTGGCCGTGCCCGGATCGCTGCGATCCTGCATCACAAACGTGCGCGAATTGAACTTCGGCAATTCGGCCCGCGCATCAATGCCTGCAACTTTTTCGGCAATCTTGCGCGTCAATTTGTTTTTTCTGTCGGATCCCCAATTGGCAATCGGCGCCACGACGGTCGCGATGGTCCCATTGCGGTCCATCTGCGCGAGTTGCCCGGCCACGAAATGCGTTTTGCCCGCCGCTGCCTCTGCTGCCCGATAGCGCAGCATCAGATGCGGAAAATCCAAATTAAACTCATGCGGCGGCACATAGGGGCACTTCGTCATGAAGCACATATCGCACAGCGTGCAGGCTTCAACGACCGGCGCAAAGTCTTCTGACTTCACTCCGTCCAGTTCTTCCGTTGGTGACTTGTCGATGAGATCAAACAGCCGCGGAAACGAATCGCACAAATTGAAGCAACGGCGGCAGCCGTGGCAGATATCGAAAACCCGCCGCATTTCTGCATCAAGTTTCACCGCATCGGTGAACTCGGGCTCTTGCCAGTTCAAGGGGTGACGGGTCGGCGCCTGAAGACTGCCTTCACTCAAGTCAAATGCTCCTGAAAAGGCACAATTGGTCTGTCCCGCAAGTCGGCAAGCTCAATTTTGCCACGAGAGAGAAAGCACCACTCGCGACGCCGGTCGCGCGCAAAAGGTGCGGGCAATTTTATCCGAGTGTATCAAGCGCCTTCTGGAACCGCCCGGCATGGCTCTTTTCCGCTTTCGCAAGCGTCTCGAACCAGTCGGCGATTTCTTCAAGCCCCTCTTGGCGGGCAGTCTTTGCCATCCCGGGATACATGTCGGTGTATTCGTGCGTCTCGCCGGCAATTGCGGCTTTCAGATTGTCGGCTGTCGCACCGATTTTGAGACCGGTGGCAGGATCGCCAACAATCTCCATGAACTCCAAATGCCCGTGCGCATGACCGGTTTCGCCTTCTGCTGTTGAGCGAAACACCGAGGCAACATCGTTGTAGCCTTCGACGTCGGCTTTCTGCGCGAAATACAAATAGCGGCGATTAGCCTGGCTTTCACCAGAGAATGCGGCTTTCAAATTGTCGAGTGTTTTTGACCCTGCGAGTTTTGACATTGCGGCTCCCATTCTTACGAAAAATTGGAAATCTTGAACTGGCTTAACGCATAAAATATGCGAACGCAGCTGGACTGTCAACAGATTGGAATGAATCTAAATAACTAAATCACCCGCGAGACTTGAGCCGCACCACAACATCCACGCGCTCGATCTCTGTGCCTGCCGGCGCACGAGGCAATCCCTCTATTCGAACATCGCCGCCCGGTATATCGGTAAGCAAACCGCTACCTTCAAAATAGAAATGGTGGTGCTCGCCAGTGTTTGTATCAAAGTACTTTTTCTCACCATCGACAATCAACTGTCGCAACAACCCGGCAGCCGTGAATTGGTGCAGCGAGTTGTACACCGTGGCCAGAGACAGCCGAACGCCAGAATTCGCGGCTTCGGCATGCAGCCTTTCAGCCGTTACATGCCGGTCCGCGCCCGCAAACAGAAGCCTGGCAAGTGCTACGCGCTGTTTGGTCGGGCGCAACTGCGCCACGCGCAATTTTGCGGCAAAGTCACCCTTCTGGGTATCTGGCATTTTGGAACCTGTGGAACGCATGGGATGAGACGCCTTCACGTTTCCTCAGAGGTTGAATAACACGGGGCCAACGCATAGAGTCTAAAATCAGACAAAGCACGCAGGCACTTTTGAATAGCTCAAAAATAAGCCCGGGTGAAATCGGATGGTTAACACGCAATGTCAAGCGCGCACACAGAGCCGAGTCAACAAAATGCTGAGAATTCGGCAAACTCAGTGAAACATCACAGCAGTTTTGACCGGAATGCCCTGCTGGGTTGTGCCCATGGCCGCATGTTCGGCCCAGGCAACCCAAGGCTGCCCTTGCCGCCCATGCTCATGTTTGACCGCATTACGCATATTGCTGAAAACGGTGGCGCCAATGACAAAGGCCAAGTTGTAGCCGAATTCGACATTTCGCCTGACCATTGGTTCTTCAAGTGTCATTTCGAATCCGATCCCGTCATGCCGGGCTGCCTGGGGCTTGATGCGCTGTGGCAAATGACTGGATTCTATTTGGGTTGGCTGGGTGGAAAAGGCAAAGGCCGTGCCGTGGGTGTCGGTGAAGTAAAGTTCACAAGCATGGTTCTGCCTGACGCCAAATTGGTGACCTATACCATCGACTTTAAGCGCGTCATCATGCGCAGGCTGGTCTTGGGAATTGCTGATGGCATAGTGAAGGTTGACGGCAAAACTTTCCTTGAAGCAACAGATTTGCGCGTAGGCCTGTTCACCGACAGCCCAACACCGTCACCCGCCTAAAATTCCGAACACCGCACGGCCGCTGTGCCGTCACACATCTGAAGGGTTAATCAAATGAGGCGTGTCGTTGTAACTGGAATGGGCATAGTTTGCTCCATCGGCAACAACACCCAGGAAGTGGTCGCATCGCTGCGCGACGCTCGCTCCGGAATAACGGCGGCCGATGACTACAAGCGCATGGGCTTTCGCAGCCAGATCCACGGCAACCTCAAGGTTGATCTCGACGCCACGGTTGATCGCCGCGCCCGTCGCTTCATGGGTGACGGTGCAGCCTATACCTGGCTGGCAATGAACCAGGCAATCTTAGACGCCGGCTTGGAACCAAACGACGTCTCGAACGAGCGTACCGGATTGATTGTGGGCTCAGGCGGCCCATCAACAAGGGCCATCGTTTTGGCCGCCGACACAGCGCGTTCAGAAGTCACCAAGGGCCCAAAAAAAGTCGGCCCCTTTGCAGTTCCCAAAGCCATGTCGTCGACGTGCTCGGCCAACCTTTCGACCTGGTTCAAAACCAAGGGCGTGAATTACTCAATCAGTTCGGCGTGCTCGACATCGGCCAACTGCATCGGCAACGCCTATGAAATGATCCAGTGGGGCAAGCAGGACGTCATGTTTGCCGGTGGCGGCGAAGAACTTGACTGGACATTGTCGGTGCTGTTCGACGCCATGGGCGCCATGTCGTCACGCCACAACGATACCCCAGACAAGGCCAGCCGCGCCTACGACAAAAACCGCGATGGGTTCGTCATTTCAGGCGGCGGCGGAATTCTCATACTAGAAGAACTGGCGCACGCCAAAGCCCGCGGAGCAAAGATCTACGCCGAACTCACGGGCTATGGCGCCACCGCCGACGGGGCCGACATGGTCGCCCCCTCGGGCGAAGGCGCCATCAGATGTATGCGCATGGCGCTGGAGGCCTCACGCGCGCCTATCGACTACATTAATCCGCATGCAACCTCGACCCCGGTTGGCGACATTCCGGAAATCAAAGCCATCCGCGAAGTGTTCGGCCAGAACATGCCCCCGGTCAGCGCCACCAAATCCCTGACAGGTCACAGCCAGGGAGCGGCCGGCGTCCACGAGGCCATCTATTCACTCCTGATGCTGCAAAACAACTTCATTTGCGAAAGCGCCAACATCGAGGAGATCGATCCCGAGGTCGCCGATGCCAACATCGTCCGCAAGCGCATCGACAACGCAAAACTCAATACCGTGATGTCGAACTCATTCGGCTTCGGCGGAACCAACGCATCACTCGTCTTTCAACGGCACCAATAATACATGACGGCACCTGCGAAACTTATGGCTGGCAAACGCGGCCTTGTTATGGGCGTTGCCAATGATCATTCCATTGCCTGGGGCATAGCTCGAACGCTGCATCAGCATGGTGCCGAATTGGCCTTTACCTATCAAGGCGACGCCTTCGGCAAGCGCGTGAAACCGCTGGTCGAAACTGTAGGTGCAAAGATTGTTCTGGAAGCCGACGTCGAGAACGATCAATCGCTCGAAACCGTTTTCGGCGAGCTCGGGCGGCAGTGGGGCAGCCTCGACTTCGTGGTCCACGCCATCGCCTTTTCCGATCGCAACGAGTTGAAGGGCCGCTATGTCGATACGACCCGCGCCAACTTCCGCCGTTCGATGGAAATCTCCTGCTATTCCTTCACCGACATTGCGCGCCGCGCCGCGCCCCTGATGAAGCAGGGCGGCTCGCTCATCACGCTGACCTACGCCGGTTCAATGCGCGTCATGCCCAGCTACAACGTCATGGGTGTCGCCAAAGCCGCGCTGGAAGCGTCTGTCCGCTATCTGGCCGCCGATCTGGGCCGCGACGGCATCCGCGTCAACGCGATTTCGCCCGGCCCCATGCGCACGCTGGCGGGCTCCGCCGTCGGTGACGCAAGGCTTGTTTTCAAATGGTACAAGCAAAACTCGCCGCTGAAAAAGACGGTGGAACTGCCCCATGTCGGCGGCGCCGCCCTCTATTTCCTGAGCGACCTGTCGGCGGGCGTCACCGGCGAGATCCACTACGTCGACGCCGGCTTCAACATCACCGGCATGCCCAACGCCGCCGAGCTTAAGGCGATGAGTGCGGGGACGCACGAAGCGGATTAGCCGTCCATTCCACAAAGGCACATGTTGAGCGGCGGCGGAAATAAACTCTCAAAAAAAATGATCGACAGCATCCGTCAGCAAGCTATTGATCTCGCTGAAGGCGGGGACAGGTGTGCAGCCTGGAACTCGCTCAAACCGCTTCTAGAAGTTCAGCCCCGGGACAAGGATGCCGCAAAGACACTATTGGAAATCGTCCACCTCGACTGTCTGTCACAAGAGTGCGCGCTAACCACACTTGAAGCAATCGACGCTAGTCACTCCGGTGACGTGGAAATTGTCAGCCTGATTGGCGACAATCTTGACATGGCCTCAAACGTCAATTTTCTGAATGCGGCACCTGCCGAACATTCCATCTTTCCCCGAACGATTGAATTCCTAGAAAAGACCTGGAAACTTGGAAAGTACGAGAACGAAGTGTCGCTTCTCGATGGCTTGTCCACTGCGGCTCGCATTTTCGCTCGGCAGAAAGATGAGATCGCGGAGCAGGCCTATAAGCGCCTAATAGAACTCGAGCCCGCAACGGCTTTCCGGCATTACAACTACGGTCTTTACAACTACGGTCTTTTTCTGAAAGCGCGGGGGCGGTTTGAAGAGGGAATAGCGGCCAATCTGACTGCTTCGGATTTATCAACCAACCCCGGTGAAGCAACGAAATGGAACCTGGGCAACTGCGCGACGGGAGCGAATAGAGGTGTTGTCGCGTTGAAGGTTTGGAAGGAACTCGGCCAACACGTTGAAATGGGAATGTTTGACCTGCCGCAGGGGAGCTACCCACAATGCAAAGTCAGGCTGGCAGAGCGCCCCCTTGCCGAGCGAACCAGTGCAACGGATAACCTAGGACAGGAAGAAACTGTTTGGATCGAACGCCTAAGCGCCTGTCACGGAATCATTCGAAGCGTCCTCTACTACGACCTCGGCGTGAATTACGGCGACGTCGTCCTCTTCGATGGCGCGCCAATAGCGCATCACAAATATGATGATGTGGAGGTACCCGTATTCCCGCATTTAGCCACACTGCGTCGCCGGAACTACCAGTTCTTCGATTTCGCGGGTACGCAGGACAAGCCTGAACGATTGGGGGATATCAACGCGGCGCTCAAGGGCGGCGCCGTCGTCTACTCACATACCGACAACGTCATCAACATTTGCTCGACCTGCTGGAACGACCCGAAAACGAACCACGCCCGGCACGAAGCTACCGTCAAGCACGTAGTTACAGGAAAGATTGCGGCTCCATCCGGCATGGACCCGCGCGAACTACTTCTACAACTTGATGCGGGGATGTCAGAGATTGCTCCCTGCCAACTATATTCCCTTGCTCTGCGATGCGGCCGGACTGTCCGGCCGCGCCCAAATCGAGCAACGCTGGTTCGACATGCTGATAAACAACTAACGTCTGTCACACCAAACAAAGTCGTCGCCGGCTTCAACATCACCGGCATGCCCAACGCCAGCGAGCTGAAGGCGATGAGTACGGGCGGCAACGGCGAGAGTGGATTCTATTCGCGCGCATCGAAGCGTCTCAGCGAACCTCGCCATTCGAGAATTTCGGCATCGACCGTCATCAGTGGCCAATCGTGTTCGATCGCGGTCGCAAGGACAATGCGATCAAACGGATCGCCCAGTTGCAACTCAGCCGCCCGCACCGCAACCGCGCCGTCCACGACGAATTCGCGTATCCCGCGTTCAAGCAATTCGCCGCGCCAGTATCGGACATCTTTGAAGAGCTTGATGCGATTGCGTTGTACCAACAGACCGGTCTCGAAAAAGGTCACGGCCGACACTGCCAACTCGCCGCGAAAAGCGGCCTGCTCGATTCTCTGCCGTGCCCGGACGCCGAGCTTGCTTGGCTGTGAATCGGCCCAGATGAGACTGTGCGTGTCGAGCAGAATCAAGGCCGCTGCCGGTTGATACGATCAAACTTGCTGTCCCAGCCTTCCCACAACTCGTGCATCGGCGAAACGATGTCGCCGAGAATCCGGAGCCTGCCCAAGTCCTCTCCCAGCCGAAAGCGCTTCGAAGGTCGCGGTGGCGCAAGGACGCCGGCGGGCGTTCCCTTCTTGACGACCACGACAACGCCGGCCTCTTCCACGACCCGCACGCATTCGGCCTTAAACTCGGATGCCTTGACCCACTTCATCGTCCTGCTTTCTTCTTTCCGGGCTTGCGCCGGACGTCTTTGGAAGGTTTCCACTCTTCTAGTTTACCCTCGGCGAACAGGCGCGCCTCTTCAGCGGTCACCGGCCGGAATTCACCCACGATTTTGCCGTGCCGGGTGATGTCGATCGGCACGCCGGTCTCCGCGACCTCGTCCATCAGCGCCAAGCATTTCGCCCGAAACTCCGAAATCGACATTGTGCGCCTGGCGGGCAGTGTCTTGACCATGGTCATGACCATAGTCAAACCACTCCCGGTTTTCAAGTTCGGAATTGCCCTGCGTTCAACCGCCGCCGAGCGCCCGTAACGCCGTGCAAACCTGATCCATCTCTGCAAAAACCTGGATCGCTCCGGCACCCATCAGCCGCTCACCCTGATCCGGCAAACAATGCGGCCCGCCGGTGAAACCCCAAACTGTCATACCCGCAGCGACACCGGCTTTCACACCGTTGACACTGTCTTCGATGACAACACAGCGTATCGGTTGGATGCCAAGACGGTCAGCTGCGTACAAAAACAGATCGGGCGCAGGTTTGCCGCACAATACATCGTCACCAGAATACACGTGGACGCCGAATTCATCAGTCAGACCAAGCAAAGCAACTTTTTTCATCAAGGTTGCCCGCGAACTTGATGAAGCGACCGCCTTAGGCCCTCGGAATGTTCGCGCCACATCAACTGCCCCTGATATGGGGCGAATATCACTCAAAATTCGTCGTGAGATTTCAGCGTTGAGATCAGACAAAAATCCCGGCGGCAGAGATGTTCCGGCTTGAGCGAGATGCTCGGTTTCAACTGCCGCATTCCAGTCCTTCTCACCGAGCCCCTGAAACTTGGTGGTGTATGCTGAAGCCTCAAAAAAAAGCCCGAGGCGTTTCATAGCCTCGAGCTCAACTTCATATGCAATCGTTTCGCTATCGATCAGGACGCCATCGCAGTCAAAAATGACGGCGTCCATCGCAATCAGCCCTCGGCATTCCCCGTATCGGCGATTTCCTTGCCGGTCGCCTGATCGACAATCTTCATCGACAGCCTGACTTTGCCACGATCATCGAAGCCCAGAAGCTTGACGAACACCTTGTCGCCTTCCTTGACCACGTCGCCTGTCTTGGCGACCTTCTTCGACGAAAGCTGCGAGATGTGCACCAACCCATCGCGCGGGCCGAAGAAGTTTACGAAGGCCCCGAAGTCCATGACCTTGACGATCTTGCCTTCGTAGATTTCGCCAACTTCTGGCTCGGCAACAATCGACTTGATCCACTTCAGCGCGGCACGAATCGACTCGCCATTCGCCGACGCGACCTTGACCGTGCCATCGTCCTGAATGTCGATCTTCGCGCCTGTCTTTTCCACGATCTCGCGAATGACCTTACCACCCTGCCCGATCACTTCCCGGATCTTGTCGGTCGGGATGTTGATGACTTCGATGCGCGGCGCGTGTTCACCCAGTTCGGCGCGCGCACCGGTCAGGGCCTTGGACATCTCGCCGAGGATATGCAGGCGGCCATCTTTCGCCTGAGTCAGGGCGACCCTCATGATCTCTTCAGTGATGCCGGTGATCTTGATGTCCATCTGCAGCGACGTGATGCCGTTGGCCGAACCGGCCACCTTGAAGTCCATGTCGCCCAGGTGATCTTCGTCACCAAGGATGTCAGACAGGACAGCAAAGCGGCTGCCTTCCTTGATCAGGCCCATGGCGATACCGGCGCATGGTGACTTCAGCGGAACGCCCGCATCCATCAGCGACAGGGACGAGCCGCAAACGGTCGCCATCGATGAAGAACCGTTCGATTCCGTGATTTCCGACACGATGCGAACCGTGTAGGGGAACTTGTCCTTCTCGGGCATCAGCGGACGAATGGCGCGCCAGGCGAGCTTTCCGTGGCCAATATCGCGACGTTTCGGTGCGCCGACACGTCCGGTTTCGCCAACCGAGTACGGAGGGAAGTTATAGTGCAGCATGAAGTGCTGCTTGTAGGTGCCTTCGAGCGAGTCGACATACTGCTCGTCCTCGCCGGTGCCAAGCGTGGTGACAACCAGGGCCTGGGTTTCGCCGCGCGTGAACAACGCCGAACCGTGGGTCCGCGGCAGCACACCGACTTCCGACTGGATCGGACGAACGGTCTTCGTGTCACGGCCGTCGATGCGCAGCCCCGTATCAAGGATGTCGTTGCGCACGATGGCCGCCTCGAGCTCCTTGAACTGGCCGCCGACTACGAGCGGATCAGCCTTGCCCTCGCCCGCGAACTCTTCCATCACGCGCTTCTTCACGACGTCGATGCTCTTGTAGCGCACCTGCTTCTGGCGATTGCGATAGGCAGCGCGAAGATCGGCTTCCGCAACGGCCTTCACCTTGCCATAGAGCGCCGCGTGATCCGGCGGATTGAATTCGCGTGGCTCCTTTGCCGCTTTTTCAGCCAGGCGGATGATTGCATTGATGACCGCCTGCATCGAGCGGTGACCAAACATGACCGCGCCCAGCAAAACGTCTTCTGAGAGTTCCTTGGCTTCCGATTCAACCATCAGCACGGCGTCGGCCGTACCCGCGACCACGAGGTCGAGCACGGACTCCGGCATCTTTTCAACCGGCGTGTTGAGCACGTATTCGCCATTGATATAGCCAACGCGCGCGCCCCCGATCGGCCCCTGGAATGGCACGCCCGAAAGCGTCAGGGCGGCTGAAACAGCCACCATCGAAAGAATGTCGGGATCGTTTTCAAGATCGTGGCTGAGCACGGTCACGATCACCTGTGTTTCATTGCGATAGCCGTCGACGAACAGCGGACGGATCGGGCGGTCAATCAGGCGCGAAATCAGCGTCTCGCGTTCAGTCGGCCGTCCTTCGCGCTTGAAATAGCCGCCTGGAATGCGGCCCGCCGCAAACGTCTTTTCCTGATAGTCAACGGTGAGCGGCAGGAAATCGATGCCGGCACGCGGCGACTTCGCCGAAACGACGGTGGCCAGCACAGTTGTCTCGCCAAGTGTCGCAAGCACAGCGCCATCGGCCTGGCGTGCAATACGTCCAGTTTCCAGCGTGAGCTTGCGCCCACCCCAATCAATTTCTTCTCTATGAATGTCGAACATTCTTATCAGTCCTGATTTTGCCGCCGCCGGATTGCGGCCAGCCTTCTCTGCTCATTTCTCGCAGGGAAACTCGTGTTTTGGCAGAAGCGCGAATGCGCATCTGCTAGCGGCCGCGCACTCAAAAGCGCGCGATCCGTAACAAAATCCGGGAGGGCGATACACGCCCACCCCTCTTCTAGAAGCCGGGGTTCGCTTATCGGCGTAGACCCAGCTTGGAAATCAGCACCTCATAGCGCGACTTGTCCGCGCCTTTGAGATAGTCAAGCAAGCGTCGGCGTTGCGACACCATCTTCAGCAAGCCGCGGCGCGAATGATTATCCTTCACGTGGCTTTTGAAGTGATCAGTCAACCCGTTGATGCGCTCGGACAGCACGGCGACCTGCACTTCAGGTGAACCTGTGTCCCCGCTCTTGGTGGCGTATTCTTTGATGACGGCAAGCTTGCGATCTGGATTCAACGACATCGGGATTTATCCTCATTGTGAAAAGTTGAACACCCGCGATGGCCTCAACTCTCCCCTTTCAAAAATGGCGATCGCAACAGGATCGCCGGAACGGCTGCGGCAATAAACGGTAGGGCCGGTATTGGCCTCACCGTCATCTTCAGCCCCTTCTCGGAGAGAGACTCGGCCACGCGCGAGAATTGCCCTGCCCAGCCGAAGCTGAGCGGCCTCCTGCTCCGTCACGGCCAATGCCGGGATGTCGTCCAGCACGGTCGCAAGCGGCAAAAGGTTGCGCTTGGCGGCGCCGTCATTAGCAGATTTCTCAAGCATTTCCAGCGAAATCGCAGAGGCGCGTCCGAACGGCCCAACCGCCAGCCGCGTAAGCGCCGCCACATGACCGTAACAGCCCAAAACCCGCCCGATATCGCGGGCGAAGGCGCGCACGTAGGTCCCTTTGCCGCACATCATTTCAAACACGCTCTGATCAGGTGCAGGTGTGCCCACGATCTCCAGCCGGTGAATATGGGTAGGACGGGGCGCAAGCACGACCTCCGCCCCCTCTCGCGCCAGGTCATAGGCGCGCTCCCCATCCACCATGATGGCTGAATATACAGGAGGCGTTTGAAGTATCCGGCCGACAAATGCCGGCAACGCGCGAACGATTTCATCGAATGACGGACGCACATCGCTGCTCCGCGTGACCGGGCCTTGGCTGTCGTCGGTCGTCGTCTCAGCACCCCATTGCACTGTAAACCGGTATGTCTTGCGGGCCTCAACAAGGAACGGGACCGTCTTGGTCGCCTCGCCGAACGCCAGCGGCAACACACCATCGGCCAATGGATCGAGAGTTCCAGCGTGCCCGGCTTTGTTCGCATTCAACAAACGCCGCGCAATCGAAAGTGCCTTTGTCGAGGTAATTCCGATTGGCTTGTCAAGCACGAGCCAGCCGTGCACCGGATCGCCCTTACGCTTCCCCATCGTCCGGATCGCCTTTGCTTCTCAGGTCGCGTGCGACTTTGTCTGAACGCAGGAGTTCCTCAATATGATGAGCTTCCTGAAAAGATTTATCCTCGACAAATGTCAACGCCGGAGCGTATCGCAGTTGCATGGACTGCCCAACCTGGGATCGCAGAAACGGCGCCGCCCTGTTGAGCGCTTTCAGCACCTCGCCGATGAGCGCTCCGCCCAAGGGCATGGCATACGCAGTCGCATTCTTGAGATCCGGGCTAATTCGCACTTCGGAAATCGTCACCGAAATGCCCGACAGTATGGGATCTCTCAATTCACCGCGCATCAGTGCATTCGCCAGTATGTGCCGGACTTCTTCGGCAACACGCAACTGGCGTTGACTGGGGCCACGATTTGGTTTTTCAGGTTTACGAGCCATGAGCAGCGAAGCTTCTATAAGCCCCTAGAGCATCCGCTTCACAGTTTCGACTTCGAAGCACTCGATCTGGTCGCCTTTTTGGATGTCTTGATAGTTCTCGAAGGCCATACCGCATTCCTGACCGGTGACAACCTCTTTCACTTCATCCTTGAAGCGTTTCAAAGTCGACAACGTCCCCTCGTGGATCACGACATTGTCGCGCAACAAACGTACTTTGTTGCCGCGCAACACTTTGCCTTCCGTCACCTGGCAGCCTGCGACCTTGCCGATCTTCGTGATGTTGAAGACTTCAAGGATCGAGGCATAGCCCAGGAAATTCTCGCGCAGCGTCGGCGACAACAGACCCGACATCGCCAAACGAATATCGTCAATGATGTTGTAGATGATCGAGTAGTAGCGAATTTCAACGCCATCGCGTTTGGCCATATCACGCGCTTCAGCGGTAGCGCGCACGTTGAACGCGATGATCGGCGCCCCCGACGCCCGCGCCAGAATGATGTCGCTTTGAGTGACACCACCGACGCCGGCATGCAGCACCTGCGCCTTGACTTCCGAGGTTGACAACTGGGACAGCGCGGCTGAAATCGCCTCCACAGAGCCCTGCACGTCGGATTTGACGACCAGCGGCAGATATTTGGCTTCACCCACGCCTTTGGCGGCCAACACCTGGTCAAGCGATGCCCGTCCGCCCGCCCGTGTCCGCGCATCACGCTTTTTGCGCGCCCGGAAGTCGGCCACTTCACGAGCCCGGCTGTCGTTTTCAACAACGGCAAAATCATCGCCGGCTTCCGGAGGTGCAGAAAGACCGAGAATTTCGACTGGTTCCGACGGACCTGCACTGGGAACCTGTTCACCGCGCTCGTTCACCAACGCCCGCACCCGTCCCCACTCGGCACCAGCAACAACAATATCGCCGACCTTGATTGTACCTCGCGCCACCAGAACAGTGGCAACTGGCCCACGGCCTTTATCAAGCTTCGCTTCAACGACGGCGCCAGATGCTGGCCGGTTTCGATTGGCTTTCAAATCCAGAACTTCTGCTTGAAGCAAAATCGCCTCTTCAAGTTTGTCGAGATTGAGCTTCTTTGTCGCCGACACTTCAATGGCCTGGGTTTCACCACCCATCGACTCGACCACGATTTCATAGGTCAGCAACTCGGTGCGAACCCGGTCAGGTGTAGCTCCTGGTTTATCGATCTTGTTGATCGCCACAATGATCGGCACTTTGGCCGCTTTGGCGTGATTGATGGCTTCAATCGTTTGCGGCATGACGCCGTCATCGGCAGCAACCACTAGCACGACGATGTCGGTCACTTTCGCACCTCGCGCGCGCATCGCGGTGAACGCGGCATGACCCGGCGTATCAAGAAACGTAATCTTTTGCTTCGATGGCAGTGTAACTTGGTAAGCGCCGATATGCTGGGTGATCCCTCCAGCCTCTCCGGCTGCCACATCTGTTTGACGCAGCGCATCCAGAAGAGACGTCTTACCGTGATCGACGTGCCCCATGATCGTCACGACCGGTGCACGCGGGGTAAGCGTTTCGTCACTGTCCAATTCGCCTTTGAGGCCTTCGAGCACGTCGGCTTCCGCAACGCGCTTGACCGAATGGCCAAACTCTTCTGCAATAAGTTGAGCGGTGTCGGCATCAAGTGACGTGTTGATGGTCACCATCTGTCCCTGCTTCATCAGGTTCTTGATGATATCGACGGCCCGCGTCGCCATGCGGTTGGCAAGCTCTTGCACCGTAATAGACTCAGGGATGACGACGTCGCGAATAATCTTTTGCGGTGGCTCACTGTCCTTGACCCCGTGCTGGGCACGCTGGGCACGCTGAACATGCCGCTTATAGGCAGCCATCGAACGTACGCGTTCCGTTTCGTTCAATGCCGTGACGACGCTCAACTTCCCGGTCCGGCGCCCATCGTCTGCGCCCTTTCTCGGGGCCGCTGGTGCCTTGGCAGGGACGCCTTTGGCCCCGCCCGCGCGCTTGCGTCCATCGTCGTCATCACCGCCTGCCCGCCGGGGTGGGAGTGTAGACAATCCGCCAGATGGTTGCGGACGCGTTGAAGGCGGCGAGCGCCCAGGACCACCCGCAGGCGTGCGCGCAGGGGCGCCACCTGGAGCGGGGCGGGCAGCCGTTGTCGTAGCACTCCGGGGCGCAGCGGTGCTGGGACTGCGCGGATGCGGCTGCGCTGTACTGGTTGTTGCGCCTTCATCGTCAGGGTCCAACCGGCGCCGGGCATCAACTTCTATCTTGCGGCGGCTGTCCTCGTCTGCGACGCGGCGCGCCTCGTCTTCGACTTTCCGTTTCGCAGTCGCCTCGCGCTCACGTTCCAACCGCTCGTCGTCTTCAGCTCGCCGCTTTGCATCTTCTTGGGCGCGACGGCGCTCTTCGTCTTCTGCAACTCTTGCATCTTTAAGCGCACGTGACCGAGCAATTTTTTCTTCTTCTGTAAGTGTCCGCAACACCATACCGCCGGATTTCGGCTGTACTGGCGCAGGTTTCACGGGTTTGCTTGACGCAGGCGCAACAGGAACGTCGGCTTTCACAAGCTCCAACACACCCGGTTTCGCACTCTCGGCTTTGCCTCCGGGCCGCACGACGGTCGGACGTTTGATCTCCACCACAACCGCTTTGGATCGGCCATGACTGAATGCCTGGCGTACAACGCCAGTCTCCGGACGCTTCACAGACAACGTTCTTGGCGCACCAGAGGCATGCAATGTCTTTTCGCCTTCTGGGGTCTTATTGTCAGTCATGCGCGCCTTTCGATCCTTTTCACTCGTCTGCAGTTTTTTATTCTCAGCTCGTCACGTACAAATTCTTCGGTCTCGTTGTCACGAGACCGCGTCCCATTCCGGCGGACACAACACGCGGAAACCGCCAAGCCGCTCTGCCTCTGCAATAAACCGGGCAGCGAGCGAGCCTTGCGTTAAGGCAGCATGTACCACATTTTCCCGCCCGAATGCCAAGCCGATTTCGCTATCGGACAAGCACCCGATCACCCGGATCGCCCCTCGCCGCCTGGCATAAGTCAAAAGCTTTCCTCGATCTGCGCCACCTGACCCCGACGCCTCCACCAATGCGGCGATACGCCCCGCCTGCGTCCGCAGAACCACTTCGACCTGGGCATAACCGGAAATGGCCAGACCTGCACGCCGGGCAAGCCCCAAATGTTCACAACACCGTCGAACCAAAAGAAGCTCAACGTCACCGGCCAACGTATCGGGGCATTTCACTGAACGCTTTGCCACTTTCGAAAAGTGCCCGCGTTCGGCAGCGCGCGAAATGAGTTCGCGGCTTGAAGTCACCCAGTATCCCCGCCCTGGCAACTTCAACGCCAGGTCAGGCACAATAACGTCGTCCGGACCAACCACGAACCGGATCATCCCATCGGGCGGCTTCACTTCGCCAGATACAATGCACCGCCGCAGCGGGCCTTCAACGCCCTCATCATCAATGTGTTGTCGCGCAGCCTTACCGCCGCGTTGTGTCACTCTGGTGCAGGCTCCGGAGCCGCCGGCACGGCTTGAACCGTTGGCGCTTCGATCCAACCCGCGGCCACGCGAGCGGCCATTATGATGGCGTTGGATTCATCTGCATTCGTACCAAGCGCTTCAAACATGCCCGCAAAATGCTTGCGTTCGCCATTCACGGTTTCATTCCATCCCACCAGATCATCGGTTGCGCAGCCGGCAAGATCTTCAAGCGATTTGACCCCGCCTTCGCCGAGAGCAACAGCCATTGCCGGCGAAAGTCCAGCAACCTTCAGCACGTCGTCTGCAACGCCCAGCTCAAGACGTTTTTTGTCCATTGCTTCGTTCTGACGCTCCAGGAAATCGAGAGCCCGTTTTTGCAGCTCTTGCGCTGTCTCTTCGCCGATACCTTGAATCTCAGCCAACTCCTCCAACACCACATAGGCGAGGTCTTCGACTGCTGAATAGTTCTCCGAAGCGAGCAACTGGGCCAGCGTTTCATCAACATCAAGCGAATTCATGAACAGATCCGTACGCTTGCGGAACTGCTCCTGACGCCGCTCGGATTCTTCAGCTTCGGTCAGAATGTCGATCTGCCAACCGGTAAGCTGAGACGCCAGGCGGACATTCTGTCCACGCCGCCCAATGGCCAGCGACAACTGCTCATCCCCGACGACGACTTCGATGCGATGCGCATCGTCATCAAGCACGACTTTGGATACTTCCGCCGGCGCCAATGCATTGACGATGAAGTTCGCGGGATCGAGCGACCACGGAATGATATCGATCTTTTCGCCTTGAAGTTCCTGGACAACCGCTTGAACGCGGCTGCCGCGCATACCGACGCACGCACCGACGGGATCAATCGAGGAATCATTTGAAATGACCGCGATTTTGGCCCGCGAACCCGGATCGCGCGCGACCGATCGAATTTCGATAATGCCATCATAAATCTCAGGCACTTCCTGCGCGAACAATTTGGCCATGAATTGTGTGTGTGTCCGGGACAAGAAAATCTGAGGGCCGCGCGTTTCGCGCCGCACATCATAGATGTAGGCGCGGATGCGGTCGCCGGTGCGAAAGGTTTCCCGGGGCAGCAACTCGTCGCGGCGGACAAATGCCTCACCGCGGCCGAGATCGACCACGACATTCCCGTACTCGACACGTTTGACCGTTCCATGAACAATCTCGCCCACGCGATCCTTGTACTCGTCAAACTGCTTCTCACGTTCTGCGTCGCGCACCTTTTGGAAGATGACCTGCTTGGCAGCTTGAGCCGCAATGCGGCCGAAATCGATCGGCGGCAATGGCTCTGCAATCAAATCCCCGGTTTGAGCGGCCGGATTGCGAATCTGGGCTTCATCGAGTGTGATCTCGGTGGCTTCATTTTCAAGCTTGTCGACCACCAGACGCAAACGATGCAGCCGCGTTTCACCCGACTTGGGATCAATCTCGGCCTTGATCTCGTTGTCTTGCCCGTAGCGTGATTTCGCGGCCTTTTGAATTGCCTCTTCCATAGCGGCGATAACAATTTGCTTGTCGATCGACTTTTCGCGCGCAACCGCATCAGCGATCTGAAGCAGTTCGAGTCTATTTGCACTAACGGCCATGAATCAGTACCTCAATTTTGTCCGGCGGTGCCGGTTGTCTTTCTGCGTTTCAAATCTTGTTCAATCAGCGCATCGGTCAGCTGGAGCTTTGCCTCTCCGATGGAGGTGTAAGGAATAGCCATCTCGCCACGGTTTTTTTCCGCACCCATTTCCGTTTCAATGATGATGTCTTCACCCTTGAGGCCCCTCAATGTCCCACGTACGCGTTTGCGGCCATCGAGTGGAAATTTCAGTTCAATCTTCGCTTCATGCCCTGCATAAAATTCAAAATCTTTCCGCCGCGTCAGTGGCCTGTCGATCCCTGGCGACGACACCTCAAGCACATACTCCCCCTCAATAGGGTCGTCCTGCTCGAAGGCGGCTGAAATCGCAACGCTCAAGCGAGCACAGTCGTCCACGAGCATCGTACCGTCCGCCCGCTCGGCCATAACTTGCAGCACTGGGCGGTGTGAACTCGTCACTCGAACACGCACAAGCGAATACCCCATCGCCTCTGCAATAGGGGCGATCACTTGCTCTAGCTCGGAAACACGCACGCTCATGCTTTTGCCTTCAAGCCCCGGACAAACGCCTTTCGCGCCCGGCTGAGTTACACTCAGCCAGCGAACAAGCAGTCTTCTTGTCCGGGAATAGGCGCCTTCATAGCGTGACCTCGCCTGCAGGCCAAGCTTAAAACGCTGGTCACACCCTGAAAAATCTGAGGTAGGCGCATGTCCGGCCACCGGCATGCGCCTTTTGCTCGTAGCGAGTCGGCGTCCAGTCATCAGGCCGGACGCGCCAATCAGCCGCACACTCTGCGGCCCATTGAAACCGGGTATCAGCCATCAAATGCGCCAGCGTCCATCCGGCGTAGTCGCCGTGGTCGGTCGCCACCCTCAGCTCGCCTCCGGGTTTTAACACCCGCGCAATCTGCGTTAGCGTCGCGGGTTGAATGAACCGCCTTTTGTGGTGCCGGATCTTGGGCCACGGGTCTGGGAACAACACATACACAGCCGTTAACAATTGCGAAGGCACGCGATCCAAAACTTCTCGTGCGTCACCCTGATGTATGCGCACATTTGTCAACGCTCTGCTATCAATCTGCGCCAACAATTTTGCAACGCCGTTTGCATAGGGCTCGCACCCCACAAACCCGAAGTCAGGATGCCGGCTCGCGACGGCTGCAAGATGTTCCCCGCCGCCGAACCCAACTTCAAAGGCAAATTTCTTTGCAGCAGGAAAGAGCGCTTCGAAGTCCAGCGGTCCTTCGGGCAAGATCACTGCAGGCAGGAGCCGCTCGACAAGCTTCTGCTGGTTGCCACTCAGCGGCCGTCCGATGCGCCGCCCATAAAGCTCGCTTCGCCGCGGTCCAACCTCGATCAGGCGAAAGCGCTCTTCAATTGCGAAACCAGATCGGTCCGCTCCCAGGAGAACCCGCCGTCAGGTTCAGGAGCTCTGCCGAAGTGCCCGTACGCCGATGTTCGCGCATAAATCGGGCGGTTCAACCTCAAATGCTCCCTGATCCCGCGCGGCTTGAGGCTCGCCATTTGAGGCAGTTCTCTCTCAAGTTTTGCCTCGTCCACCAGGCCGGTGCCGTGCAAGTCAACATAGAACGACATGGGGTCGGCAACGCCGATAGCGTAAGCGATCTGGATTGTACAACGATCTGCCAACCCGGCAGCAACAACATTCTTGGCGAGATAGCGCGCCATATAGGCTGCAGAACGATCTACCTTGGTCGGATCTTTTCCAGAGAATGCGCCACCACCATGGGGGGCGGCCCCGCCGTATGTATCAACAATGATCTTGCGCCCGGTCAGACCGGTGTCTCCGTCCGGACCTCCGATGACAAACCTCCCGGTTGGGTTTACAAACAACCCCTCGTCCGGACACATCCACCCAGACGGCATCACCGCTTCAATGTAGGGCTTGACGATGGCGCGCACATCGCGCTGATCAAGTCCGTCGATGTGCTGCGTCGATACGACGATCTTTGTCGCGCCGATGGGTTTGCCGCCTACATATTGCAAAGTGACCTGGCTTTTCGCGTCGGGCAGCAATTCATTTGCCTGGCCCGAACGGCGGGCATCCGACATCGCCTTCAGAATGCGGTGAGAATAGAAAATTGGCGCGGGCATTAACTCTTCGGTTTCCCGGCAGGCATATCCGAACATAATGCCCTGATCGCCTGCACCCTCGTCCTTGTTCCCAGCCGCGTCCACGCCAACGGCAATGTCGGCGGATTGAGAGTGAACCAGGCATTCGATTCGCGCCTTGCGCCAATCAAAACCTTCTTGATCATAGCCGATATCTTTGATCGCCAACCGCGCGGTTTCGATCATGTGTTCATGGCTCACAGTTTCAGGGCCCCGAACTTCCCCGGCAAGGACAACACGGTTTGTTGTAGCCAACGTTTCAAGCGCCACACGCGCTTCCGGCATATGCCCGAGAAACAAATCAACGATGGAGTCGGAAATGCGGTCACAAACCTTGTCAGGGTGACCTTCCGAAACCGATTCGCTGGTAAACAGATAATTCTTGCGCGATGACATTGTGCGTTGCTGCCAAAAAAAGAAAACCGCGCCATTCGCGAACGCGAAAAGCGCGGCTTTCTGTCAGGGATGATCAGTTACGTCAAGCGCGTTGCGCTTCCCGCAGCTCCACAACCCGGAAATCCGGATAGACGGCTTCTTCGTCACCCGTCAGGGATTTCACCAGGTCCAGCATGCGTTTGCGCACGCGTGGGTCATTTATCTTTGTAAAAGCCCGGACAAGCTGGAAGCCCTCGGCACTTGAGAGGAACTCCATCATGTATGGACCGGCTTCGATATCCACGGACGACGACTGACCATTTGTGCGGCGTACGCCATGCTCAGGGCCCAGATCGTCGAAGAAATACGACACCGGAACACCGAGTATTGTTGAGATATCATAGAGGCGGCTGGCACCAATACGATTGGCGCCCTTTTCATATTTTTGCACCTGCTGAAAAGTAAGGCCCAGCAGTTCACCGAGTTTTTCTTGACTCATTCCAATTAACATGCGGCGCAGACGAACGCGGCTACCAACATGCGCATCAACAGACGAGGGTTGTTTTTTGGCCAAGGCGGGGGACTCCTTTACGACTGACAAGATACCCGATTGCTGCCACCAGCTCGCAATCAAGCTTCCACGATAACGTCGTTATTGGCAGCCATCTTTTATTGATGGCTTTGCCCCCGCATTTCGAGACCCACGCTACGCAAGCGCGGCAAGACATTTATTGGAGGTCTAAGCCGCGGCGACCCCTCGCTTTGCGGCCATGGAAAACCAAGTGACCCCCAGTAGCCATCTCGATCTCAATGATTCTCACTTAATGCTACATCGTTGTAACGGTCAACTGTCTTAAAGGGCTAGTTCGAGATAAAATAAGGGCGACACCTACGAGAACGAGCAGCATAGCTCCAAAAATCCCGTCTCGGGCGAATCCGAATAGCGTGGCATTTAGCGGCTTTGGGAGCCCTGAATCAACAACACCTGATTCGTCGAGTGGAAGCGACACAATGATTCGCCCATAAGGGTCTATCACCGCAGAGACCCCGGTGTTTGCGGCACGCGCGATCGCCAACCCCTCTTCCACCGCGCGAACTCTCGCAATACCCAGATGCTGATGCGGCCCAGCCCAAGGACCAAACCATGAATCATCTGTCATGTTGATCAGCCATTGGGGCCGCACGCCATCCTCCACGACTGCGGATGAAAAAATGGCCTCGTAGCATATCAATGGACCGAACGGCGGCGTACCAGGAGCGGCTATGGTTTTGACACCATCGCCACTGCTGAACCCGCCGTTTGAACCAGCCAGTTGAGTGATGCCTGATTTCTCAAGCCAATAAAACAATGGCAAATATTCGCCAAACGGTACCAGGTGAGACTTGTCGTAAGTAGCAAGTACCCGGCCCGCGCCATCGATGGTCGCCATACTGTTGAAATATTTCTTCGGCTCTCCGAGTTCGAACCTTTGTGTACCTGTCAGCAACAGGGCTCGATTATGCAAGACCTCGCCAATAACATCCAATCCACCATCAGTCGACAACAAGAAAAATGGCGGCGCCGCTTCCGGCCAAATGACATGCGTGCGCGCCTCCAACCCAGGCATTCGCGTTAGGTCTATCAGCAATTGCCAATTGCGCTGCAGCAGTTCTGGTTTCCATTTTTCTGATTGCGGAACATTGGGCTGCACAAGCCTCAAGGCGACATCCTCAAACACAGGAGCGGCATGACCCGGCACCCTTAATATTCCAAACAAAAAAAACGCCCCGATGAGCCCCAGCGAAAGCCCCAGAGGCCAAACGCGCTCAATCGCCTTGCCGCGAGCGTCAATGACCGCCGCTGGAAGACACACTGCAAGAAGCGTCACAAGGCTTAGTCCGTAGATGCCGTACACCGACGCGGTCTGGATCATGCTGTCAGACCCTGACCAAACGTATCCCGGCAGGTTCCAGGGAAACCCGGTGAGGACGTGTCCGCGCAACCACTCAGCCGCACTCAATCCCGCAACCAGGGCAAAAACACGACCCACGCCATTTGACCATTGCAATCGGGCGCCTATCGCAGCGCCGGCAAAAAACAGCGCAAGCCCTCCGGGAAATATCACTGCCACAAACGGTAGCAACCACGCGTGGCGATCCGCATCCACAACGAATGCAAAGCCAACCCAATGCAAACCCACAAGAAAATAACCAAACCCAAAAGCCCATGAAATCAGAGCGGCCGCGGTCCATCGCTGCGACGTCTCAATTGCGCCATCGATCATCCAGACAAGCGCTGGAAAACTGAAAAAAAGTACGGGCCAAATATACAGTGGCGCATGAGCAAGCGCCGACACCGCACCAAGCCCGCCCGCAACAAACAGGCGTTTGCCACCCGTGAGATGCCGGAACCAAAGCGCCGCCGGTACGACATAGGCAATGATCGTCCGCACATCCAGGCGGCGCAAAAACAAGCTAGCCATCCACGTCGGCCAAAACACCGGAATTGGTTTCACCCGGATCTGGTTGCGCCTTTCCCGGGCCGCTGAGCTTTGTCACGCGTATCCGCAGCCGTCGAAGCCGTCGCGGATCAGCATCAAGAACTTCGAACTCGATCCCAACGGGGTGCTTCACGATTTCACCGCGTTGTGGCACGCGCCCAACGAGCGAAAACACAAGGCCCGCGAGCGTGTCGATCTCTTCTGCAGCCTCATCGTCAGCCAGCTTTAACCCGACAAGCCGTTCAATCTCTTCAAGATCAACGCGCGCGCTCGCATCAAACTCGCCGTCGCCACGCGGCACGATTTCTATCGCTTCGTCCGTATCGTGTTCGTCTTCGATATCGCCGACAATTTGTTCGACCAAATCTTCGATCGAAGCCAAACCATCTGTGCCGCCATACTCATCAATGACCAGAGCCATATGAATGCGTGTCGCTTGCATTTTGACCAGCAAGTTCACAACCGGCATGGACGGTGGAACGAACAAAACGTCCCGGCGAATATCCTGAATCGACTTGGGATGAGGTGCCCCTTCGCTCTCGGGAACCGCAAGCCCTATCAATTCTTTGATATGAACCATGCCGATCGGGTTATCGAGCGACTCCCGGTAGACCGGCAACCGGGAATGCTGTGCATCACGGAACATACGCACGAGATCGTCCAATGACGTGGAAACCTCAACCCCGATAATGTCGGCACGTGGCACCATGACATCTGCAACAGTCAGCTCCCCAAAACTCAGGAGCTTGAGCATCATCGAGCGCTCTTCGCGCGCCAGCGGCCGGTCCACGGCATCGCTCTCTTCGATAACTTCTTCGAGGCTTTCGCGTAACCGTGCGGAATCATCCTTTCCGCGCGCAAGCCGGTTGATCAGGCTCACAAAGGTCTGCGGCCACGATGATGGCTTAGGGGCGCTCGGACCACTTTCAGCCTTGCGTGTATCTGGCGTCGCATCAGCCACGCGCCTTGCCCTCAAGGATGTAGGGATTTGAGATGCTCATTTCGGAAAGGATGGCGATTTCGAGCCCCTCCATCAAGCGCGCTGCGCGCGGCTTGATATGATCATAGCCAAGCAAATGCAAAAATCCATGCAGAATCATATGTTTAGAATGATTAACAAAGCTCTTCCCCTGTTTCTGCGCTTCCCGCTTCACAGTTTCAAAAGCAATGGCAATTCCACCGAATGGAATATCCGGATCTGGGAATGACAGGACATTGGTATTCAGCCGTTTGCCTCGGAATTGAAAATTCAGCGCTTTCAATCTCTCGTCATCGGCAAAAATCAGAGCAACTTCGCCGCCAGATGGACCACAAATCAAGTCGCGCCAGCCGAATGCACGACGGAGAATCGAACGAGACTCCCTGTGCAACTGTGGCCACGCAGCCTCCCAGTCCGCACATTCAACTTGAATGTCAATCTTGAGCGGTGCCTGCGGCATGAGTCAGCTCCGCTTCGCGCCCTGATTTCGTCGCATGTCAAAAGCGGCATACGCCCGGACAATCCGCTGTACCATCGGGTGGCGCACAACATCTTCATCCGTAAACTCAATCATCGCCACGCCTTCGACGTTTGCGAGCACTGAGCGGGCTTCTGCAAGTCCTGAAATTTGCCCTGAGGGCAGATCGGTCTGTGTCAGATCGCCCGTCACGGCCATCCGGGCACCTTCACCCAACCGCGTCAGAAACATCTTCATCTGCTGGGGTGTGCTGTTCTGCGCTTCATCTAGAATGACATAGGAATGCGCCAATGTACGCCCGCGCATAAAGGCAAGCGGCGCCACTTCAATAATGCCTTCATCCAGCCGTCTCTGAATCAGATCGGCAGGCAGCATGTCGTGCAGCGCATCGTACAGTGGCCTCAAGTAAGGATCGACCTTTTCCTTCATGTCCCCCGGCAGAAACCCCAACCGCTCCCCGGCCTCGACTGCAGGGCGCGACAGGATCAACCGTTCAACTTCGCCGCGCGCCAGCATGCTCACGCCTGCGGCAACGGCCAAATACGTTTTACCCGTACCGGCAGGCCCCAGGCCCAGCACCAAATCGTGTTTGGTCAGCGCTTCGACATACCGGGCCTGTCCGGGCGTTCGCGGCCGGATAGTGCGCTTTGGCGTCGATACCGAACTTGAACTCGCCACAACTGAATCGCCACCCAATCCAAGCCTGATCGCCCGATCCACATCGGTGATGGAAATTTCGTGACCGCGGTCGGCGTAGGCATAGAGATCGCGCAAAACCTGCGCGCCGTGCGCACGCGAGTTCGCGGGCCCATGAATCGTTAGGCGGTTGCCGCGATGAACAATTTCAATTTCGAGCTTCCGTTCGATCTCGACCAGATGCTGGTTGTGCGGACCCACCACCCGGGCAAGAACAGCGTTCTCGCCGAACTCCACTTGCGAGACCTGTGCGTCCTGACCCGTCCGTTTCGATTTGGTGGTCACTGCGCTGCCGCTCGCGGCGAAAATTCCGGAACGACCTCGGCTTTCAGACTGTTTGTCATTGCAGCAATCACTTTCACGCGAACAATTTCTCCAATCTTCATTTCCGGCGCCGTCACATGAACGGATTGCAAATACTGACTGCGCCCGATGATCTGCCCTGTGTGCCGGCCCGGCTTTTCTAGCAACACATCCAAAGTTTGCCCGACACTTGCCGCCGCGAACTGCGCGGATTGAGACAGCAACAAGGCCTGCAGCCTCTCAAGCCGTTGTGATTTCACGTCTTCTGGAATTTGTCCACGCGCTGCGGCGGCTGGCGTGCCTGGTCTGGGCGAATATTTGAACGTGTAAGCCTGCGCGAACCCTGTTTCGCGAACAAGCTCAAGCGTGTCTTCAAAATCAGAATCGGTCTCACCCGGAAACCCCACAATAAAATCCGACGACAGCGCGATGTCTGGCCGGGCCGCGCGAATACGCGCAATGAGTTGCCGGTAGTCGTCGCACGAATGTCCACGGTTCATAGCTTCCAAAATTGCGTCCGAACCCGATTGCACCGGCAAATGCAAAAAGGGCATCAACTTTTCCTCGCTGGCATGCGCCTCAATCAGGTCATCACCCATATCGCGGGGATGGCTGGTCATATAGCGCAGGCGCTGCAAACCATCGATGCGCGCCAACTGCTGAATCAATTTTCCAAGCCCTGCGATTTCGCCACGATCCCCAATGCCGTGATACGCGTTGACGTTTTGCCCAAGCAGAGTAATTTCGCGAACACCAGTCTCAATTAGGCGGCGGGCTTCGCCTTCAATCTGGGCAACTGGCCTGGAATACTCGGCGCCACGCGTGTAGGGCACAACGCAAAATGTACAGAACTTGTCACACCCTTCCTGCACAGTGAGATACGCAGAAGGTCCATTGACCAATCGTTTAGCCGGCAATGAATCGAATTTGTCGACAACTGGAAACTCGGTATCAATCGCCTTTCCACTTCGCGAAACCTTTGCGACCATCTCGGGTAAGCGATGATAAACCTGCGGGCCCATCACGATGTCCACCACGCTGGCGCGACGCATCAACTCTTCGCCTTCGGCCTGTGCAACGCAGCCCGCCACTGCAACAATCAGGCTCTCGCCTTGCGCTTCACGCGATAGCTTGAGCGCGCGCAATCGGCCAAGTTCGGAATAGACCTTCTCGGCGGCCTTTTCGCGAATGTGGCAGGTGTTGAGCACAACCATATCAGCGCCATCGGCTGTATCGACCAGCGTATAGCCATGCGGCGCCATAACATCCGCCATCCTGGCGGAATCATACTCGTTCATCTGGCAACCATAGGTCTTGATGAAAAGTTTACGGCTCACGACACTCAGACTGGTGGATGGGTTGGGCGAAAATCGGCCGGACTTATCCGCCAAGCCCCCCGCAAACTCAAGCTAAATCAGCCTCTAAACCATTATCTTGAATTGGCGGAAGTTCAATTGGCTCATCTTCATAGGCAGGACCCACGGCACCGGGCCTTCCGGCAAGCGCGTGCGTAACCCCTGCGGCCACCAACCGCTCACATTCCGCCGTCAACTCTTTGCGCGAAGGAAACTGATCAACCGTGATCGGATGATGATAGTGCACCATAACATCGATGGGGCCCAGGCAGAAAACCTGCCACAGATGCGGCACCAAATCCATGCCGCCATACCATGCAAAGAACGGCCTGAATTCACGCCCCATCGGCATGCCGTGAAGTCGCGTATAGGCAAGCGACACTGGTTGCACAAGCACGCGCCGCTTCTGCCCCGACGCATCGATGACCATCGAGTTCGCGGCCCCCAACAACGCACTCTTGAAACTCAACACCCGATTGCCATCATTCGATGTGCCCTCGGGAAACAAAACGATGGTACCGCCGGCTTCCAGCCGCTCTCGTATTGCATCCCGTTGTTCGCCAGCCTTACTGCGCCGCTCCCGATCGACAAATACGGTGCGCACCAGCCGCGACAATGTTCCAAAATACGCCCACTTCGCCACTTCAGATTTTGCGACAAAGCAAACAGGAATAACCGCCGCGAGCACCGGCATGTCCAGATAAGACGTGTGATTGCAGGCCAATAGAACACCACGCTCACGGCACGGCCGGCCATAAGTCTCAACACGAATTCCGATCAACCTGCATAACCCGCGCGCGAACTGCACTGGCAGGGTGTCGGCCAGCTGAAATTTGAACCGGAGCGCCAGCCATTGCACAGGCACGAAAGCCGCCGTCAGCGCTATGAACCCGATCGCAATTCCAACTCCCCGCAGCGTTTGCATGAACAATGCGTCCTATTTCTTTGAACCCGGCTTGGCGCCCACACTCGAAATGTCCAACGCCACGCCGTAGAGCTCCAACCGGTGATCAACGAGTTTGTAGCCCAATTTCTCGGCCACAAGCCGTTGCAATTCTTCAATTTGATCATTGTGAAATTCGATGACCTTACCTGTCTGCACATCAATGAGATGATCATGATGCTCATCCGGCATTTCTTCATAGCGTGAACGGCCATCACGAAAATCATGACGTTCCAATATTCCGGATTCTTCCAGCAGCCTCACCGTACGATACACGGTCGCAATACTGATATGCGGATCAATAGATGACGCTCGCCTGTGCAGCTCCTCTGCATCAGGATGATCATTTGATTCCGACAAAACGCGAGCGATGACGCGGCGCTGCCCGGTCATGCGCAGACCTTTTTCAACGCACAGCTTTTCAATCCTGTCCATCACTCACCCAAGCCATCATGGGCCCTTGTAGTCCATTCCTGTGTTTGGCGGAAGCAGGACATTACTCAGCATTTTCTTCATAACCAATGCATCGGAGGCCTCGAGGCCATTCTGATAGTAGGCCGCGCGCCGCCCAACGGTCAAAAACCCAAACCGCTGGTATAGTGGCACTGCTGAAACATTGGCCTCGTTGACCTCGAGAAACATCTTCACAATTCCACTTGCCCGCAAAAATTGTTCCGCCGTGTCTAGCAACGCTCGCCCAAGCCCCGCTCGTCGCGCGCCCAACTGAACACAAAAGGTCAAGACTTCGGCTTCGTCGGCGACAGCTCGAAACAGAATGAACCCTTCTGCGCCGGCTGTGTCTTCACGCGCGCCCAGAAACACTGCAACACCATCTCGTTCAAGCAGGGATGCAAAGGCTGGCTCCGGCCACGTATCCGAAAACGCGGCCGCGTGAAGGCGCGCAAGGTCCGCGCTGTCTCCTTTGCTGCCAGGCCAAATTCGAAACACCTCACTCATACTGGCAATCGCGCATCCGGCGCCCGCAGATAGGCGGGAGTCGGAGGGAAAAGATGCGGGCTCAATGTTCCTGCACGAACGGCCATAAGCTTTGCATCAATGCGCCCTGCGTCAACCACTGTCGCGGCACAGGTCAAACCATGCAACAATACCGCACCAGTACCGGTCAAGATGCATGGCGCCAGCAATACCAGGCCTATGGCCCGCTTGGCGTCATCGATGGCCATTAACGCTGCAGGCAACATCACTCGGCCACCAGGATCGGTTGCTATAGTGTAGACCTCTCCTCGTTTGGCATCGATCACCACGCCCACACTACAATTTGGATGGCTTGTTGCCACCTGCGCCGCCAGACAGTCGAGCGTTGACAGTCCCAATAATTCGGCGCCCGTCGCCAGATGCAACCCCTTTGCAAATGCAAGCCCAACGCGCACGCCCGTAAAGGCACCTGGTCCCACCGTTACCGCAACGCGGCTCAATTGTTTAAACGAAGCTCCAGCATCTTTGAACAACTGCGCCACGAGTGGCGGCAAGGTTTCAGCCTGCGTCCCTGCCGGGTTATCCGCTGCCGCGCTGGCGATAACTTTACCATCCAATGTCGCCAGAGCCGCACTCACAGGGCCAAATGACGTGTCGAAGGCTAGCACCAGCCGATCAATCATATGATCTGGCAGGCCTCGTCAAAAGTCAGACGCGGCGATCGGGGGAAAACAGCGCTTGGATCACCGTATCCAAGGGCACAAATGAAATTGGATTTGATGGCGCCACCGGAGAAAAACGCCTTATCGACGCCTTCATTGTCAAAACCGGACATCGGCCCGCAATCCAGACCCACAGCGCGGGCCGCCATGATGAGATAAGCGCCCTGCAGTGTGCCATTTCGAAAAGCCGTCGATTGAATCAATTTCTCGTTGCCCACAAACCAACTGCGCGCGTCCGCATGGGGAAACAGGTGCGGCAGCTTTTCATAAAATTCCAAATCATGTCCGATAATCACTGTCACCGGTGCTTGCATCACTTTTGCGACGTTGTTCGGTGCTAAAAACGGTTTGATACGCTCGCGGCCTTCTGGAGTGGTAATGAAAACAAGCCGCGCAGGGGAGCAGTTGGCGCTCGTTGGCCCCATGCGCATGAGATCGTAGAGTGCATGCAAAAGCGTCTGTGAAACCGGCTTAGTCTGCCACGCGTTCTGAGTGCGTGCGGCACGAAACAATTGATCAAGCGCGTCGTCTGAAATGGCGTGGTGCAACTTAGCCCTCACAAGTTTAGAGACCTGAAACCGATGTGCCTAGACCGCTACGGCTTCCACCGCATTCACTTCTGGAATGTAGTGGCGCAGCATGTTCTCAATACCGTTTTTCAACGTTGCCGTTGACGATGGACATCCTGCACACGAACCACGCAAATTCAAAAACACCGTTCCTGACTTGCTCTCAAATCCACGAAACACGATGTCGCCGCCATCTTGCGCAACGGCGGGCCGCACGCGGGTCTCCAGCAATTCCTTGATTTGCACCACAATCGCTTCGTCTTGCGGATCGTAGTCTTCCGCAGCAAGAGCCGGCTGAACTTCACCCTCAACAACAGGCAATCCCTTGGTGAAATGTTCCATTATAACGCCCAGAATCATGGGCTTGAGGTGCGGCCAGTCGTTGCCCGATTTGGTGACTGTAATGAAATCGGGACCAAACATAACGCCCGAAACACCGTCAACCTCGAAAAGGCTTCGTGCAAGCGGCGACTTCTGGGCCGACTCGCGTGAGGGAAAATCTGCAGCCCCTTGTCCAAGCACAGATCTGCCAGGCAAGAACTTCAGGGTAGCGGGGTTAGGCGTTGATTCAGTTTGGATAAACATCGAAGTCTCTTTGAGCGGTTCCAGCAAGGCTTTAAATAGGCCCCCATTCGCTTTGAAACAACCTCTTCAGTCTCAAGTGCGCCTCAATAAGTTGGAGGCGAAGCCGGAACTGCGGCAATCGAGCCATTAAAAACGGTTAAGCCAAAGCATCGATCATCTCATCGCTTAGCCCTCCAGGCACAATTGTGACTGGTATCGGATAGGCCAGCTGCGCCTGCTGGGCGGCATACGAAACAAGCGGACCCGGACCTTCGCGTCCCGTTCCCGCAGCCAGCACCAAAACCATGATGTCAGGGTCTTCCTTCAACAATGCCAGCAATACGTCGCGCGCCTTGCCTTCGCGTACAAGCACTTCGGAATACTGCCCAGAGAGTTCGTGCACATGGCTAGCGGCCTCATAGAGTAAGCGTTCGGCCTCACTCATGGCTTCCTCACGCATCGCGTCTTCGACCGAACGCCAATGCTGAAAGTCCGCAGGCGACACCACGATCAGCAAAGACGTATGCCCGCCCGTATGCTGAGCTCTACGTGCGGCATAGCGCAGAGCCTTTTTGTGCTCGGGCGATTTGTCGACAACGACAAGAAATTTGCGCCCGCGTTGCAATTGAACGGCACTCTGGGTTGACGTGTCCGGCATGGGACCTACCCTCTCGTTGTCATGCGGGGTCCCCATCAAACCGCAAACCCGACGATGCGCCTGACATCGGCAAGGATGGGCTCCGCAATCGCCCGCGCCTGGCCAGCGCCTTCGCGCAACAATCGGTCCAGCTCTTCGCGATCAGCCAGCAACCGGCGCATTTCAGCGGCAATCGGCGCTAGCTTTGACACGACAATTTCTGAAAGAGCGTTCTTTAAAGTCGAAAACTGCGCCCCGCGAAATTCTTCGATCACGCCAGACAGCGGGCGCTCTGCAAACGCGGAGTAAATAGACAGCAGATTTTCCGCTTCCGGACGCCCTGCCAGATCCGCTTCAGTTTCCGGTAACGGAAGTGGATCGGACTTGGCTTTTTTGAACTTGAGCACGATCGTGTCGGCGTCATCGGTTAGGTTGATTCGCGAATAGTCCGATGCATCCGATTTTGACATTTTGGCACTGCCATCGCGCAAACTCATCACCCGCGTCGCCGGTCCGGTGATAAAAGGTTCCGGCAACGGAAAAAAGTCATCCACGCCGAAATCATTGTTGAACTTCTGGGCAATATCCCGCGCCAGCTCCACATGCTGTTTTTGATCGTCCCCAACCGGCACGTGCGTTGCTTTGTAGGCCAGAATATCTGCCGACATCAGCACGGGGTACGTATAAAGCCCCACACTCATCGCTTCGCGGTTTTTGCCTGCCTTGTCCTTGAATTGCGTCATACGGTTCAGCCACCCGACACGCGCCACGCAATTGAGAATCCAAGCAAGTTCGGCATGGATGCTGTTTTGGCTTTGCGCAAAAACGATAGAACGTTTTGGATCGACCCCACTTGCGATATAGGCAGCGGCCACTTCGCGCGTCGCATGCGCCAGCTGCTTCGGATCGTAATCCATGGTGATGGCATGCATGTCTACGATGCAATAGACACAGCGGTATTGCTCTTGCAGCTTGAGCCAGTTTCGGATCGCACCCAGATAATTGCCAAGATGCAAATTGCCCGTCGGCTGCATACCTGAAAAAACCAGATTCTCGTGTGCGCCGCTCATCGCCGATATTCCAATTCCATATATAACCAACTCCGGCGCCTTATGCTCCACTATGGCCTTGTCCAGCAAGAGCAACAGCCCCGGCCCTTAACCTTTGGCAGGCTGGCGCCCCCGCCTTTGCACCCGGACCCCGCCATCTCCCAAGGCTTCGAGCACGCGCATTCTGACTTCCTCGATGCGCTGAGGGTGCGTGACTTTCAGCCCATAAACATCCTTCACGTAAAATACGTCAACGGCCCGCTCGCCATAGGTCGTGATTTGCGCTGAATGGATGGAGAGCCTCGCCACGAACAAGGCCCTTGTCAGATCATGGAGCAGTCCAGGCCGGTCCCGCCCATTGACTTCAACCACCGTGTACGAATCAGACGCGTTGTTGTCGATCAGCACTTGTGGCTCGACACGAAAGGCCTCTTCACGCCGCCGGACCTGCCGCGCGTCGATCACGCTTCGGGGCACGATATCACCGTTGAGAACCCGCTTTGCCGTTTGCCGCAAGCGCTCGATGTGCCGGGCGTCCGTGACCGGCTGCCCCTGACTGTCCTGTATCGAAAACAAATCAAGCGCCATGCCGTCGGTGGTTGTAAAGATTTTTGCATCGACAATGTTGGCGCCGCACATGGCAACTGCACCCGTGAGCTGCGAAAATAGCCCAGGGTGATCTTCCGTATATATTGACAGTTCGGTCACCGAACGAAACGCATCTGTCTTCACCGCCATGCTCAGGCCGTCTTGCGCAACTTCCGCAGCCCGTATCTGCTCGGCTTGTGTTTGATGTGTGTCTGGATCGAGCGCCAGCCAATACGCATCGTAATGACGCGCCAGCGCACGCTCCCGCTCGTCGTCGCTCCAGGTGGCGAGGCGTTGCGAAAACTCCTGTTTCGCGCGCGCGACCAGCTGCGGCCGGGCACTGGCACTGAAACCCCCGGACATTTGTGCTTCAGCCTCGTAGTAAAGCTGGCGTAACAGCTGGCCCTTCCATCCGTTCCACACCCCAGGACCAACAGCCCGGATATCGGCGACAGTCAAACACAACAACAGGCGAAGCCGCTCCGGAGACTGAACAACTGCAATAAAATCCCTGATGGTTTTGGGATCAGAGAGGTCGCGTTTCTGCGCAACATCGCTCATCACCAAATGATTGCGCACCAGCCAGGCAACTGTCTCAGTCTCGGCAGGTGTCAACCCCAGGCGCGGACACAGCGTTTGCGCGACATCCTCTCCGGCTTCGGAATGATCCCCTTCACGGCCCTTGGCAATATCATGCAACAGCATGGCCACATAAAGAACTTCGCGCGACAGGACCTTGTGAATGATTTCATTCGCGAGAGGATGCTCCTCTTTGTACTCACCCCGCTCAATCTTGGCCAAATGTCCGATGGCACGGATCAAATGTTCATCGACCGTATAGTGGTGATACATGTTGAATTGCATCTTGGCCACGATGCGCCCGAAGTCGGGCACGAACGCACCGAACACGCCCGCTTCATTCATCTGCCGCAATGCGCGCTCGGGATCTTTTCGCGAACTCAAAAGATCAAGAAACAATTTGTTTGCCTCCGGATCATTCATAAGCCTGTCATCTATCAGCGACAGGCCGCGCGTCACAAACCGCAAGGCATCAGGGTGAATGTCAACACCCTTCTGGTTGGCGATGTGAAACAGTCTCAGCAAGTTGACGGGATGATCGCGAAACACCTCGGCACCATCTATATTGACACGGTTTTGCTCGACAAAAAACCCGTCCGCTCCGGCACGCCATCGGCCAATACCCGGGATCATGCGTCCAAATGAGGGCCAGGACTTTCTGTTTTGGCTCTCCAGCGCCGCACAAAATATGCGCGTCAGGTCTCCAACCGTTTTGGCGTTCAGGAAATAGCGTTGCATGAAACGCTCGACGCCGCGCTCCCCGCCCAGATCTTCAAATCCCAACCGTTTGGCGATGTCGATTTGACAGTCGAAGGTCAGCCGCTCTTCCGCCCGGCCGGCCACGAGATGCAAGTGACATCTCACGAGCCATAGAAACTCTTCCGCGTCGGCAAATGCCTTGTGCTCGTCGTCCGTCAAGAACCCCGCTTGCACAAGTTCTGCCACAGTTTCAACACGATACAAATACTTCGCGATCCAGTACAGCGTATGGAGGTCCCGCAAGCCCCCCTTGCCGTCTTTAACGTTGGGCTCAACAAGATAGCGGCTTTCTCCTGTTGAAGCGTGACGGCGCCTGCGTTCATTGAGTTTTGCTTCTACAAAGTCATTGCCCGATCCGGCGACAACCTCTTTTGCAAACCGTATTTTCAAGGTGTCGAACAGCGTCCGATGTCCGCAAACAAAACGCGCCTCCAGCACGGAAGTTCGAATGGTGTGATCTGCTTTTGCAAGTCGCAGGCACTCTTCGATTGAGCGTGTGGCGTGTCCGACTTTCAGACCAAGATCCCACAAGACATAGAGCATGTACTCAACCGCACTCTCTCCCCATGCCGTTTGCTTGTAAGGCAGCAAAAACAGTAGATCGATGTCCGAGCCCGGCGCCAATGCCCCGCGTCCATATCCGCCGACGGCAACAACCGATAGCTGCTCGGACTCCGTGGGGTTTTGTGCATAGAAGACGTGCTTGGTCGTAAAATCGTAAAGCACGTGAATGAGAAGGTCCATCGCCAAAGCCAGGCCATGCGCGCTTTCAAGCCCTGAGCCTCCTGCTTCAAGAGTGGCCCGCATTTTTGACCGGGCATCGGTCAGCGCCTGTTTGAAAAGCGGCAATGTGGCCACGCGCAATCGCGCTACGTCGGAACCTTGCTCCTGCGCCAGCGCAGTCAGGGCACGTCTCAATCTCATGCCGGGAATGCTGTCGCATGTGTCCTCAGTCATGCTTGGAACCCATCATCGCTGCGCGCCGCTTCAAACTCGCAGCTGGCCAGTACTTGTCGGCCTTGTAGTACCCGTGCATTGCGTGCGCGTCAGGAGGAATCACGATCCATTTCTGCTTTGAGGCTGTAAAAATATGAATGTCCGGCGGACAGTGATCTGGACGATCCAGCGTTCCGACCCTCACGAACGCGACCTTCAGACCCGCGCCAGCATAGTGGCTCCAAACTGCGATACGGCACCGAGGACAGCGAACAAATTTTTGCCCTTTACCGCTGTTCGACGAAATCTTCACGGTTTCCGGTTCACCACTGAAAAGTTTAATTCGATTTGCTTCGATCATTGCGTTGAGAGCGAATGCAGCGCCCGACTCGCGCTGGCACCAGGTACAATGGCAACAATGTACAAACAGTGGCCTACTGATCATGCGATACCGGATCGCCCGGCAGGTGCAGCCCCCCTCAGCCGGAAATATCTTTGCTTTTGTCATGTGCAAGCGCCTTCAACTCATAAACCAATTGTAGCGCCTCCCGGGGGGAAAGTTCATCTACATTCAGCGCCTTAAGCTTGGCTTCCATGCGCGTGAACTGGGGCTGGGTTGCAGGCGCACAAGCCGCCGCAAACAGCGGCAAATCATCGACCAGTGTCTTGGCCCGGCGCCCGTTGTCGCCTTGTTCGAGTGCCTGCAAAACCTCGTGCGCGCGCTTCAAAACATCGGCTGGCAGGCCCGCTAACTTCGCCACTTGAATACCATAGGACCGGTCCGCAGCGCCGGCAGAAACTTCATGCAAAAAGATAATACCCCCCTGCCACTCCTTCACCCGCACAGTGACATTGGCAACGCTCTCGAGCCGTTCAGCCAAGCCAGTGAGTTCATGATAATGTGTGGCAAACAATGCCCGGGACCGGTTGACTTGAGCCAGCCGCTCAACCGTTGCCCAGGCAATCGATAACCCATCAAAAGTTGCAGTCCCCCGCCCAATTTCATCAAGAATAACCAATGACCGGTCTGTCGCCTGATTCAAAATCGCAGCCGTCTCGACCATTTCCACCATAAATGTCGAACGGCCCCGCGCCAGGTCGTCGGCGGCGCCCACACGGCTGAACAGCCGGTCGACCACGCCAATTCTCGCAGACTGTGCCGGAACGAACGACCCTGCTTGCGCCATAATCACGATCAGGGCGTTCTGCCGGAGGAAAGTGGATTTTCCGGCCATGTTGGGGCCGGTTACCAGCCATAACCGGCCCACACCTCCAGAAGAAAGGTCACAGTCATTGGCCACGAACCCTTGCGCTTGTCGCTTGAGCGCCGCTTCGACGACCGGATGCCGGCCTCGCAATATCGAAAACTCCAATTCCGTGGTGAGTTTTGGCCTCACGAAACTCTCTTCCACGGCAAGCTCTGCCAGCGCCGAGAGCGCATCGATCTTGGCCGCGACCGCTGCAATGATACTGAGTTCCGCCGAATGAGCTCTAACGCTATCGACCATGAGATCAAACAACGACACCTCAATGGCAAGTGCCTCCCCCGCAGCATCGGCGATCCGCGAAGCCAAATCCGACAATTCCTCATTTGTGTGCCGCTGGGCCTGGGCGGTCGTTTGACGATGAATAAAGCTCTGGCCTGTCGGACTGGACTTCAGTTTCTCGGCGTTCGCCGTGGTAATCTCGATGTGGTAGCCAAGGACGTTGTTGTGCCGCACCTTCAAGGAAGAAATTCCTGTCGCTGCCTTCAGCCGCGATTCAAGATCAACAACCACTTTGCGTGCGTCGTCGCGAAGGCGCTTGGCCTCGTCCAGGCGCTGATGCGCCCCGCTCGCGATATACCCGCCATCTCGCGCCAAAAGCGGAAGGTCCGGCCCCAAGGTCAACATCAGCTGCTGCGCCAACGGTGCTAACAAATTCTGCGCATCGGAAAGCCGGCGCAAATCACCGTCTACAGCGTGAGCTACGGGCTGGAGCTCATCTCCACCCCGCGTTACGGCATCCACAAGGCCAAACGCATGTGCCAGCCCTTCACGAATCGCACCCAGGTCGCGTGGGCCACCACGCCCAGCCGACAAGCGCGCCAGAGCCCGCGCAATGTCCGGCATGCGCCGCAGTACACCACGCGTGGTGTCACGCGCATCGGATCTGCGGCTGAAGTGTTCAACACCATCCAACCGGGCGTTGATTGCGGTGACATCTGAGAGCGGCGCCTGAATCCAGTCTGCAAGCTCTCGACCGCCTGCAGACGTCAAGGTCCGGTCGATCGTCGCCAGCAGACTGCCTTGCGTGCCGCCCGAAAGCGTCTCGACAAGTTCCAGATTACGCCGTGTCGCAGCGTCTATGGCCATGACACTTGTTTGTGCATGTTGGCGTGGCGGACGTAGGGCGGGCAGCTGTCCTTTTTGTGTGAGCTCCAGATAGGCGAGCACGGCCCCAGCCGCTGCAATCTCGGCACGCGAAAATGAACCGAATGCATCCAGGCCCACAACCTTGAAATGCGACTTGAGCAGCCGCTCACCGGCTTCGGAATCAAATTTGATGTTTGGAGCAATCGTTGCACGCGGCCCCAGCTCACGAACGATATCGGCAATGGATTCATGCCTTGCAGCGCCTTGCGGCACCAGCAATTCAGCAGGCTCGACCCGGGCAATCAATGCCTGAAGCGCAGGTCCTTCGACGCTGATGACGTGGAATACACCGTCCGAAATATCAACCCACGCCACACCAAAGACCCCGCCCACCTGGGCAAGAGCCGCCAGATAGTTGTGCCGTCGCGCAACCAGTAACTGATCCTCGGTCAATGTTCCTGGAGTAACAACGCGCACAACCTCCCGCGCGACAACTGACTTTGATCCCCGCTTCCTCGCCTCAGCGGGGTCTTCTGTCTGCTCGCAAATGGCAACTTTGAAACCCTTGCGAATGAGCGTCAGAAGATAGCCCTCTGCGGAATGCACGGGTACGCCGCACATCGCAATGTCGGCGTCCAGATGCTTTCCACGTTTGGTGAGCGCAATGTCTAACGCAGCCGACGCCTGCACAGCATCGTCGAAAAACAGCTCATAGAAGTCCCCCATGCGATAGAACAGCAGATAATCCGCATGCGCCTGTTTGATTGCCAAATACTGCACCATCATCGGCGTAGCGCTTTGGTTCGCGCTCGCTGGTACCAACCCTTGGCTCAAAGCCGGTTTCTCCTGGGTGCCCACGGCTCAAAACCCGCCCTTGTGCCCGAGGGGCGGCCGACTGTATTCAGGCAGTTGAGGAAACGGCCCGGCGCCGGGGCACCCTGTCCCGATACGGCTTGCGGACCGCTGTGAACCCATGTCGAAAAAACGCCCATTTACAGATCAAGAAGCGCTTCTCTTTCACGCTCACCCCAAGCCTGGCAAGATCGAAATCCGGGCGACGAAGCCCATGGCGACCCAGCGCGATCTAAGCCTCGCCTATTCCCCGGGTGTCGCAGTACCCGTTCGCGCCATCGCCGAAGATCCGTCCACAGTTTATGAATATACAGCCAAGGGCAATCTCGTCGCCGTAATATCCAATGGCACGGCAATTCTTGGATTGGGGGACCTTGGGGCATTGGCATCCAAGCCCGTCATGGAAGGCAAGGCCGTTCTCTTCAAGCGATTTGCGGATGTCGATTCCATCGACCTCGAAGTCGATACGAACGACATTGACGAATTCGTAAACTGCGTCCGGTTTTTGGGGCCAACCTTTGGCGGCATAAATCTTGAAGACATCAAAGCGCCGGACTGCTTCATCATAGAGCAGCGCTTGCGTGAATTGATGTCGATACCCGTTTTTCATGACGACCAGCACGGCACGGCAATCATCACAGCAGCTGGTATGATAAACGCCCTGCATCTGACAGGGCGCGACATCAAGACCACAAAAATGGTGGTCAATGGCGCCGGCGCTGCCGGCATCGCCTGTCTTGAGCTCATCAAAGCCATGGGCATGCAAAACGAAAACGTCATTCTCTGCGACACCAAAGGCGTGATCTACAAGGGTCGCACCGAAGGCATGAACCAATGGAAATCAGCCCACGCGGTCGCAACCAAGTCCAGAACACTGACACAAGCTCTGGTCGGCGCCGACGTGTTCCTGGGGCTGTCAGTCAAAGGCGCTGTCACCCCCAACATGATCAAGTCGATGGCTCCAAACCCCATCATATTCGCCTGCGCCAACCCCGACCCTGAAATAACTCCGGAAGAAGTAGCAACGGTTCGCACTGACGCCATTGTAGCAACGGGCCGCTCCGACTATCCAAACCAGGTCAACAACGTCTTGGGGTTTCCCTATATTTTCCGGGGCGCCCTCGACGTGCGCGCCCGTACAATCAATGACCAAATGAAAATCGCGGCGGCTCTTGCCCTGGCAGAGCTGGCACGCGAAGACGTGCCGGACGAAGTCGCCGCAGCCTATCACACGACCCGGCCAAAATTCGGTCCCGACTATATAATTCCGGTTCCATTCGATCCGCGATTGATTTCAAGAGTTCCAGTTGCGGTTGCGAAAGCTGCTATGGCATCGGGCGTCGCGCAAAAGCCGATCGCCGATTTGGACCGTTACGCCAACGAACTTGCATCGCGTCTCGACCCCGTTGCTTCCATCGTGCAACGTGTCGTCGCACGGGTGAGGATGGAGCCAAAACGTATCGTTTTTGCCGAAGGCGAGGAAGAAGCCGTCATTCGCGCGGCGCTGTCGTATCAAAACTCAGGCCTCGGAAAAGCGATCTTGGTCGGCAACCCCGAACGCATACGCGAAACGGCACGCCGCTCAGGGATAGAAGATGTCATCGACCTCGAAATACTTTTCGGCCGCGAGAGCCCGCGCACACAACAATATGCAGAAGCGCTCTATAATCGAAAGCAGCGCCAAGGCCAGCTCTACCGCGACTGCCTGCGCCAGGTCACCTATGACCGCAACGTCTTCGCGGCCTCTGTGGTCGCCGCCGGGCATGCCGATGCAATGGTCACAGGAGTAACGCGCCACTATTCCGTCGCCCTTGCCGATGTTCGCAACGTGATCGATGTCAAGCCTGGTGAGCGCGTCATCGGTGTCTCCATCATACTTGACCGCGGCCGCACCGTTTTCGTCGCCGATACCAACGTGCACGAAATGCCGTCATCCGAAGAACTTGCAGATATTACGGTTCAAACCGCAGCCGTTGCCCGGCGGTTTGGCTATGAACCCCGTGTGGCCTTGCTGGCCTATTCCACATTCGGCCAACCCTGGGGCGAGCGCTCGCAACGTGTGCGCGAAGCCGTAGACATTCTGGACAGGCGCCGTGTAGATTTCGAGTATGACGGTGAAATGAACGCCGATATTGCCCTCGACCTCGAACGCATGGCGCGCTATCCGTTTTGCCGCCTGCGGGGGCCCGCAAACGTTCTGATCATGCCGGCCATCCATTCAGCTTCGATCGCAACCACCATGACCGAGGTGATCGGCGGCGCCACCGTCATCGGCCCTCTCTTGGTCGGGTTGTCAAAGTCGGTACAAATCGCGCCCCTGGGTGCCAAAATGAGTGACATTGTCAACATGGCGGCACTCGCTGCCTACAACATCTCGAGTTAACGATGCTGAACATTCATATCGTGCCGTGCCTCAGCGACAACTATGCCTATTTGATCCATGAACCAGCCACACGAACAGTCGCTGTCGCTGATCCATCGGAAGCCGCTCCGATTCTTGCAGCACTGGCCCATCACAATCTCAAGCTAACTCACATTTTGAACACCCATCACCACTTCGACCACACCGGCGGCAACCTTGAACTCAAGGAAAAGACGGGAGCCCGCATCATAGGACCAAAAGCCGACGCTGACCGCATTCCTGGAATAGATACCGGCGTTGGCGAAGGTGAACTGCTGGCAATAGGCGTCAAGATTGTGCGCGTCCTGAACATTCCCGCTCACACGCGCGCTCACATCGCGTTTTGGTTTGAAGCCGACAAAGCGGTATTTACCGGTGACACCATGTTCGCCATGGGCTGCGGCCGCCTTTTTGAAGGAACTCCCGCGCAGATGTGGGAAAGCCTTTCAAAATTGGCAAAATTGCCGGCCGACACCCGCGTATTTTGCGGCCACGAATACACCCAGTCCAACGGACGGTTTGCCCTGACCCTTGAACCAAACAATGAAGCACTGAAAACGCGAATGATCGAAGTTGATAGCCTGCGAAAGCAAGGTCTCCCAACAATCCCGTCGACGATCGGCATTGAACGCGAAACGAATCCGTTCTTGCGCCCGTCCAGCAAAGAACTGCGCAAATCACTCGGCATGGACAACGCAGACGATGTCACTGTGTTCGCAGAAATCCGCCGCCGGAAAGACGAATTCTGAGCGCGTGGTCGGGTGGAGCCCTCCCGGACCGCTCTATCGTCCAAACTGCGCAAGCTGCCGGAAAATTACATATGAAGAGGGCCTGCCCCTAATGCCTTGCCCGGTGCCAAATGTAACGATGAACACGTCGCCCTGCCGATAGGCCCCCGGCCCTGAGCTAAGCATAAAGCGTGTCCGCCGCAGACTTCGGCCTGCAGCACGGCGGCCAGGTCCCAGCCTGATCCAGTTGATCAGCGCGCTGCCGGTATTTCGAATGGAATCATACAACAGCACCCGCACTGCGGGGTCTCTCGCCGCTTGATCCCAATTTGATTCGAAGACAATTTCTTGTCCTGTTTCTGCACGTACAACCGACATAATACTTCCGGCCACAGCTTGCACTGCACCTATCGCAGGAATGGCCTGGACCAGCGGGTAGGCTGTCCGTCGATCGGGCCCTACCGGCGTGCCGCCTGGTATCTCTGAAGTGAAAAGCGTGACCCCTCCCAATCCCGAGATGCGAAGAACGACCATCTCATCGTCGCGCTTGAGAAAACGGTCTCCGCCTCCAACTTGCGCCCAGTGCAGAACGAGTATCTCCTCATGGCCATCAAACTTGAGTTTGGGAGCCTCGCCCGACAGGTCCAGAACAAAGGCCACGCGCGCATATTCGGAACTGTAATGCGCGACCACGGGTAACTCGCGATCAAACGCGTTCGCAACCATCGCACCTGCGCTCGCCAGCACGGCACAAAAAATGATCAACGAGCGCCCAAACAATCGCAAAATTCGCACTCCAAACACATCACGGAGCAGGCCGCGGACTTTTTCGTGCCCCCTGCAAAATCTTCACGCATGTATCCAAGGCGACCTCTATCACCCGCGAAGATGGCAACAATGTGGTTGGCGTGGCCCTATGTGCGCATAGAGTTAATCACGGAGATGGCCAACAGATCGTTCATGTTGAATAGCGGGTTATTGTGCCGAGGCTGAGACATTCTTGCCACGCAACCGCAGCAAGCCCCAAAGTGATCAGGTGATTAGCAAAACGGCGGGCCAACTATCTGCCCACCGCTTCGACCTATATGAAGACTGTAGCCTCAATACATATGCTGGCCGCCGTTGATCGACATCGTGGAGCCCGTAACGAAACCGCCTTCGTCGGCGACAAGAAACAGGACCCCGCGAGCGATTTCCTCGGCCTTGCCCAAACGTCCGACAGGAATTTTCGCGACGATTTTCTCGAGCACATTGGCGGGAACCGCCGCAACCATATCCGTATCCATGTAGCCAGGGGCGATGGCATTGACGGTGATCCCCTTCGACGCGCCTTCTTGCGCCAGAGCCTTGGTGAAACCGTGGATGCCGGACTTGGCTGCCGCGTAGTTCACCTGTCCGTATTGTCCCGCTTGTCCGTTGATGGATCCAATATTGACGATGCGGCCAAACCCCCGCTCAAGCATGCCATCCCAAACAGCCTTGCACATGTTGAAACACCCGCCAAGATTGGTATCCAACACCTCGTCCCATTGGGCCCGCGACTGCTTTTTAAGCGTCGAATCGCGGGTAATACCTGCGTTGTTGACCAGCACATCAACCGGTCCAAGCCTTGCCACAACTTCGCCGATACCTTTCATGCACTGGTCATAATTCGCCACGTCCCACTTGAACGTCAGGATGCCTTGCTTATCGGCGAAAGCCTTCGCACGCTCGTCATTGCCTGCATAAATCGCGGCGACATTGTAACCGGCCCGTTTGAGCGACACAGAAATCGCATCTCCGATTCCGCGCGTACCACCTGTAACCACAGCAACTCGCGACATTTGATCCTCCTGGAATGATGTTTCTGACTCAGCGCTCGACACACAAGGCAATGCCCATTCCGCCGCCAATACACAATGTGGCGAGGCCCTTCTTCGCGTTCCGTTTTTGCATCTCGTAGAGCAACGTCACGAGTACTCGCCCGCCAGAAGCGCCGATAGGATGGCCGATAGCAATTGCGCCACCATTGACATTCACTTTGGTGGGGTCCCAACCCATGTCCTTGTTGACCGCACAGGCTTGCGCCGCGAATGCCTCGTTGGCTTCAATCAGGTCCAGATCGTTTACGGTCCAGCCGGCTTTCTTCAGCGCTGCCCGTGAAGAAGGAACTGGACCCGTTCCCATGATCTTCGGATCAACGCCCGCCTGCGCCCATGACTTGATAAAAGCCAGGGGCTTAAGCCCGCGCTTGTCAGCCTCCTTGGCGCTCATCAAAACAATTGCAGCCGCACCATCATTGATCCCGCTGGCATTTGCGGCCGTCACAGTTCCGCCTTCCTTGAGAAAAGCGGCACGCAAGTCCTTGAGGCTGTCGTAAGTCACACCGTCGCGAATGTACTCGTCCGTATCGACAATTTTCTCGCCCTTTCTCTCTTTGATGGTCACGGCAGCAATCTCGTCTTTGAAGCGTCCCGACTTTCGGGCAGCTTCGGCCTTATTCTGGGATGCGACCGCGAAATGATCTTGTTGTTCGCGCGTGATCTGCCATTCCCGCGCAACATTCTCCGCCGTGTTTCCCATGTGGTAGCCGTTGAAAGCGTCCCACAGCCCGTCCTTGATCATGGTGTCTATGAATTCCAGGTTGCCCATCTTTTGCCCCGCCCGCAGATAGGCCGCATGAGGCGCCATGGACATGGACTCCTGACCACCGGCAACGACGATCGAAGAATCTCCATTTGTGATCGCCTGAAAACCCAACGCTGCGGCGCGCAAGCCTGACCCGCAAAGCTGATTGACGCCCCAAGCCGGCACTTCAACGGGAATGCCCGCATTGATCGACGCTTGCCGCGCCGGATTCTGTCCCTGCGCGGCACTCAAAATTTGTCCAAGGATAACTTCACTGACATCCTTGGGATCCACATTTGCGCGCTTAAGCACCTCTTTGATGACAGTCTTGCCTAAATCGTGAGCGGGTACGGCCCCAAAAGCGCCGTTAAAACTCCCAACCGCAGTGCGCGCAGCTGCAACAATTGCGACATCCGTCATGCGTTTTCTCCTGAAAAAATGGGCCAGCTTTCATCTAAGTTAATACGGACAATGACACGTTGAGCCCTCAGGGGCCAAGCGCTTCTGCCGTTTTAATCACAAATTTGACGTGCAAGCTGCGGAATCAGCCAAGGCTTAACGCATCTGCGGTAGGAAACGCGGATGATTTCGACTATCATGCAGCGCAGCAATGCCGCTTTTGCTGTGAGCCGAGGCCGTCACTGGGACACAAGGGTACTAAGGACATGACGACGCCGACCGCCGAATCGATCACGATCAAGAAATATGCAAACCGTCGCCTCTACAATACCGCGACCTCAAGTTATGTCACGCTTGATCATCTCGCTGAAATGGTCAAACGCGGACAGGAATTCAATGTCCATGATGCCAAGACCGGCGATGACATTACGCGCTCCGTTTTGACCCAGATCATTTTCGAAGAAGAAGGCAAAGGCGGCCAGCAATTGCTGCCGATCCAGTTTCTGCGCCAGCTCATTCGCTTTTACGGCGACAGCATGCAAGCCCTGGTTCCAGGCTATCTGAACCTGAGCATGGATTCATTTTCAAAAAATCACGAGCGCATTCGCGAGCAGCTTTCCACCACGTTCGGCGGAAAAAATATGCTGAAAGACTTTGAAGGCATTGCCCGTCAGAATATGGCTATGTTTGAACGTACCATCAGGATGTTCAGCCCGTTCAACGCCCTCATGAACGCCCGCAATACTGACCGGGATGAGCAGGCCCCGGCACCTAACGGTACGGAACCGGCTGCAGGCTTCACGCAAGACGAGGAAATTGATGGGCTAAAGGCTCAAATCGACGCCATGCGCCGTCAACTCGATGAATTGGCAAGCCGCAAATAGAAACTAGGGTCAATTGTCACTCTTGCGCACTAGACGCCGCTAGTCACAAGTCTTTAGCCTGTCAACGAACTCGTATCCGCCGGAAGGTCAATGTCCCAGTTTCGCGTATTTCTGTTTTTCACGGTGTGTGCGGCCATGCTGGCTGTATCCGTGGCAAGTGCCGCCAACCGCAAAGATCTTGCGCGGGTAAAAGACACATCGAAAATTGGCGGGTGCATTCGCTGCGATCTTTCGGGGGCCGACCTCGAGAACGGATTTTTCCAGCTTGCTGTTCTCATCGAGGCAAATTTGTCGGATGCCAAACTTGATGGAGCAAACCTGGCTGGCGCGAACTTGACTGGTGCCGATCTTCGGCGTGCCACTTTTCACTACGCAAATCTTTCCGGCGCGCGCATGGAAGGAGCTGACCTCCGGGGCGCAGATTTTTCCCGGGCGTGGCTGAATTGGGCGTGGTTTTCTGGCACAAAACTTGACGGTGCAAACTTCAAGAATGCGTACATGATTGGCGCTCAATTACAGGGCGCCGATCTGTCCAAAGTCTTGGGGCTGACCAAAGCACAGCTGGAAACAGCGTGTGGCGACTCTCAGACCAAACTGCCACCGGGCATCATAGCGCCGCGATGCCCGTTTTAATCTAAACGCTTGAAACGATCCCCAACTGCCCACTGCAAACCAACAAATGCGCCCTTCACCCTTGGTAGCAACACCAAGGACAGCATTATCATCCCTGGAATCATGATTGCCAGCACTTGCCAGGTTGGCCACGTTCGGATGAATTCGCTGAACAACAGCGGAGCAATAAAAATATGCCCAACAATCAAAATTGTTAAATGGGCAGGACCGTCATCCGCGCGATACTCTTCAAGCCCAAGAGCGCAAAACGAGCACCTCGTCACCACTTTGAGATAAGACAAAAACAAGCTTCCCTGTCCGCAGTGCGGGCACCGCCCGAGCACCCCACGCCGGATGCCTTGCCAAACCCGAGGGGTCTGAGATTCTGTATTCAATGTGAACTCCTGGGCGGAACAACAGCTGCACCGTTGGTATAGTTCACGTCTCTAGCACTGCCGATGTGCTGCCGCCACTCTTACGGGGTGGTCAACTGTGCCCAAGGCTCCGCCACTTCGGGCTTGCCAAAATGCCAGCCCTGGAAATAGTCGACCCCCAATTCGCGTAGAATGGTTGCTTCTTGGGCGTCACTCACCCATTCAGCGACGGTCGACAAGTTGAAGTTTTTCGCCAAATTGACAAGCGTGCTCACGAATATCCGGTTGTCCGGGCTGTCGGCCAATCCCTTCACGAAACTGCCATCGAGCTTGACCATGTCAACTTTGAGTGCCTGCAGATTCCTGAACGACGTATAGCCGGCACCGAAGTCGTCAATCGCGACACGCGCCCCAAGCGTGCGTATCCGGCTGACAAAGCGCATGCTCTCTTCAATATCAATAAGTGCAGCCGTCTCGGTAAGCTCAACGATCAATCGCGATGCCACATCTTTATGGGCTTCAATAAAGGCGACAAAGTCCTCCAGAGTTGGCCGGTCCGACGCGGTCATGCCAGAAACGTTGATCGTCAAACAGGCCCCGCGATTTCTGGTGAGAGACTCAATTGTCAACTCAAGCACGCGCCTGTCGAGCCGCCTCACCAATCCCAGTTGCTCTGCAACCGCAATGAAGTCGCCGGCCGCTATGACTTGACCCTCTGGCCGCTTGATCCGCACCAGGCACTCATGCATGGCGGTCTCGCCATTCAGCGCATGAACGATCGGCTGATAAGCAATCACGATGCGATTCTCATTCAAGGCTGTCACAATTTGATCACCGATGAGAACCGCGCGCTTGCGCATCGAATCGCGCTGCGGCGAGTGCGCATAGGCCGAGAAATTATCGCGCCCATACTCTTTCGCGCGGTCCAGCGCCTCTTCGGCGCGCGTCATCGCTTCTTGGCTTGTACGTGCGTCTTGCGGCAATGCTATGGCCCCCACTGTGACGCTGACACTTACCGCCCCATTTCGCGTAGGAATGACCCGGCTTCGCGCGGCCAGCCTCAGCGCGTCACCGCGTTCGGCCATTTCATTGGCAGTACAGCCTTCCAGTATCAATCCGAACTTGTTGCCTGCGGTGCGCCCAACAACGCATCTGGCACCTGCCGCTTCAGCCAAACGGCGGCCGATGGCAACGATCACTTCATCGGCCATATCAAAACCGTAAGTTTCGTTGATGACCGCCAAATCGTCGATGGCAACAACGAAATAGGCAGCAGGCGTCCGGTTCGAAGCGGGCGTTTGCTCCAGATGTTTCGCCAGCCGCTCACGCAAACGCAGACGGCTCAAATGCCCTGTCATTTCGTCGTAACTGGCGGCCCAGGCAATATTGGCTTCACGCAATTTGCGCTCCGTTACGTTACGAACCGTGCCCACGACACGTTCAGCTTGACCGTCAGTCCCTGGAATGCAAACGCCGCAATCTTCAACCCACAGCGGAACACTTCCGGTTCTGAGAGCGTATTCAAGCCTGAATGGCCGCCCGTCTTCAGGCGGCGACAACGCCATGCGCAGACGGACTTCAGCCGCTTCGCCTTCAATCAGTGCATGAAAACTTTTGTCTGTCTCGAAGGCAGGGTTTTCACCAAACCCCAGATAAGCGCACGGGTCGCCCGTCCAGGCGATTTTCCCGTCTGAAGGTGTCCAGTCGTAAACGAGATCTCCGGCCGCAGCGAGCGCCAGACGCAAGCGCTCTCCCTCGCGGAGATCAGTGAGACGTTGGACAGAGGATGCTTGAAGTCGACCGAACACAGCGATCTATTCTCCACCAAAACGCAACACGCGGAGGGCATTCGCCTCTTCTCGCTGAGGCCCCCACTCTATCGATCCAACATTTAAAAAAACCGAAATGCCAGTCACCGCATTACTCGGCTTCCTATAGCCAAGCTGTTGTTAATCTTAAGAAAATCGACCACCACTGGCATAAACACTGCGCTGTGTACCCATACAATGACACGCATAAGCGCCATATGTCCCATTTCGATGCGTCCAGCATATTTCGGATCACGTCGCGTCGCGCCTGTTGGGAACACCGCTCGTTCGCAAGGACGGGGAGCGCGACCTTCGATGGAAGAGTTACGGGCGCCGCAGGTTTCTCATCAAACGGCGAAATCAACCTATGACGAACCGCAAACCATTCATACGGCGGCGTTCGTAACCCAGGTCATCAATCAGTTTCAACCCGCCCCACAAATCAGCGCAAAATCCACAGCTCAATCTTATGAATCGGCAAGTGCAGTCGGCCGTCATCGCGGGCCGTGGTTATCGGCTATAATTTAGGTTCTCAACGAAAGTGTGAGCGCCTTCAATTCACCAATCATCCGCTCAATGCGCGTCAACCGTTCGCACATTTCATCGAGTCTTGCATTTGCGTCTGCAGCGTCTGGAGGCTTGGGGGTCGAAACGCCAGCCCGATCAGCGGCCTCAGCCGCCGAAACGTTCAGAAATTTGGCAAGCGCCAAAACCTCTGCCGCACGCAGTTCGCGCTGGTCTTTCCACATCTCCGAAATTTGATCCGCAGTAAGCTGAAGCAGCCGCGCAATGTCTTCCCGCGTCGCACCGCGCTCCCGTAGCTTGGCGTCGAACCAATCCTGATCGAAGAAAAGCGCCACCTTCATCGCTCCCTGAAATGCGCCGCCCGCTTTTCGCGAAAACTTGCCACCCCTTCGCGATGGCTGGCTTCCCGCATTGTCACAAATGCTCCCCTGGCACTGCGGTATACCGCCCGCACCTGCTCATCGCTCTGGATAGATCTGAAAACAGACTCAAGCTCAGAACAAGCCTTCGCATTCAAAGCATTTCGAACTTCAGGACTATCCAGCGTGACAATGGTAACATGATCACGAAAATCATATTTGAGATGCGTGATTTCCGCCAAAGTCATTTTCCACCTTCATACTTAACTCAGCAACTTTAGCGCGATTCTGTGCCTTTGCATGTTTTTGTTAGCTTTGGCATTGTGCGCCTCCCACCATGACCCAATCCGGCATCAACCCACCTCAGTTCTTACGAAATCTCTGGTATTTCGCGTTGCACGCGAGCGCCTTGAGGCCGGGAAAGTTGCTGCGCAAAATCATACTGGGCGAGCCCGTCCTGTTTGGCCGCACAGAAATGGGCGAACCCTTTGCATTGCGCGACCTGTGTCCGCACCGCGGCGTGCCCTTGTCCGCCGGAAAAATCCGGCAAGGCACAGTGGAATGCCCCTATCACGGCTGGCGATTCAAGCCGTCCGGTCAATGCACGCACATCCCGTCGCTGGTAGGTCAGGAAGGCGTCGAGCCCTCAAAAATTCACGTGCGCAACTATCAGATCGCGGAGCGCAATGGCTTGATTTGGGTCTATATGCCCGATGAGACTCAACCCGCAATTCAGGCAATCGCACCGCCCGATCTGCCCCTATGGCCCCAAGCAAAGCCCACATTGATCGAAGCGCAGCTCTTTCCATGCTCAATAGATCACGCCGTTGTCGGGTTGATGGACCCCGCTCACGGCCCTTTTGTCCACAAGGCGTGGTGGTGGCGCTCACAAAAATCAATTCACGCCAAAGCAAAAAAATATGCCCCATCCCATCTCGGGTTCACGATGGTAACGCATAAGCCTTCAAGCAATTCCACACTTTACAAAATCCTGGGTGGCGATATCTCGACTGAAATTTCATTTCAGCTGCCGGGCATTCGTGTCGAGCATATCAAGGCTGGCCGCAACACTGTGTTGGGATTGACGACCTGCACGCCGCTCACCGCAGAAGAAACTGAAGTCACACAGACATTTTTCTGGAACATTGGCTGGATCGCCCCCTTCAAACCCATTGCACAGCACATTGCGCGCGTTTTTTTGGGTCAAGATCGCCACATGGTGACACTGCAAAAGGAAGGGTTGAAATTCAACCCGCGTCTCATGCTCATCCAGGACGCGGATATTCCTGCCATCTGGTACCATCGTCTCAAAAAAGAGTGGGCCGAGTCCGCGGCTGCACAGCGCGCGTTTGTTAATCCTGTTCAAGAGGCGACCTTGCGCTGGCGTAGTTAAGCGCTACGGCACCCGCCTTGCGAGTTGACCCTCACGCACTCTCGCGGGTGTTTCACTTCGAGACAAAGCGGGCGCAACAGGGGCCGTTGACATGCATCAGCCAAATCAGGGTGAGCAGAATTTTGCCAAACGGCTGTTCGCAACCGAACTCAAACCACGCCGCCGCGAAGTGTCATTTCATTGGCCGCATACGTTCGATCTTGCGGTGATGACGTCGTTCCTGTTCTTCCTTCTGATGTAAGAAGGGGCGCGTCCCCGTAACGGTGACACGCCCCCTGTAAACCACAAGTATTTTAGTGCGTTCCAGCAATGCCGCCGGACGAGCCAAAGTCGCGCTTTGCGCCAACTATGGTAATAGTAAAGCCTGCAATGACATCAACAATTGTCATCAGCGTGAGCATGAAAAACACTGAGTTTGAGAAGCCCTGAATCGTGATGAACTGAATGATGCAAACGACCGCCAACAGCATCGACAATCCGTGATTGATGATTGACGACGAACCGGTTTGCGTCGACTTTACAATCTCGACAAAGAGCAAAAGCAAGCTGAGCCCGGTGAAGCAGTCCGCAAATGAAACTCCCCAATTGTCACCGGAGAACATACCGACAGTGAAGATCGGCTCGTTCATCCAGGCGCCCACGTTACCGTTTGCGACGCCCGTCAAAACCACAATATTGTAGATCACAAGTGGAAACACCAAGAGTGGAATGATGTTCAATGCCGTATACGATCTGCCCATGGAACCCTCGCTACCTTTGTTAAAAGCCCTGACTAATTGCCGGTGACCATACCAGCCAAGTGCTGCGCGGCCAAGTTGAAGGGACGAACCGGGCTAATTTGAGGCAGGGGGCTCTTTTCCGCCCATTCGGGAATGCTCAGTCAAAATGAGATACAAGTTGCGTGCATACACAATGAGCCCTAGCGCCTGACCCGAAATTATCACGGGATCTCGCCTGTAGATTGCATAGGCCAGCACAATTAACCCGCCGCCGATGCTAAAATACCAAAAGGCAACGGGAACAACGCTCCGCCCAGCCTGTTCGCTGGCCCACCACTGGACCAGGAAACGGGACATAAAAAGGGCTTGCCCCGCAAAACCAATCAAAATCCAGACATGTTCCCACGTTAGCCAATCGAACATCGTGCGATCACAGCTCCTCAACGCCTTCAGGCTTCCGCGACCGCCGCTTCAGCCAACGCACACCCATCAAATCGGAAATTGACACCAAAGCCCGGTCCAAAGTGCCATACTTCGAAATCCCGTGCGCGCGCGGACGGTGATGCACATCAACATGCGTGATCCTGTAACCCTCGCGCAACATCAAGGCCGGCATGAAACGGTGAATATGGTCGAAATAGGGTAAGGCCAGAAACGCGTCGCGAGAGAATAGCTTCAAGCCGCATCCCGTATCCCGCGTGCCGTCCTGCAACATCCACTGCCGCACGCCGTTTCCGAACCGCGATGACAGCCGCTTCACCCAATTGTCTTCTCGTTTTCGTCGTTGTCCGGCGACAAGACCAAGCTCGGGTGACCCCGGGCTGACCCGTGACCACATGGCAAGTAAGTTTGGAATATCCGCCGGATCGTTTTGGCCGTCACCGTCCAGTGTTGCAATGAGCGCGCCGCGGGCGGCAACGACACCCGTTCGAACGGCTCGACTTTGGCCTGAGTTCACTTTGTGGCGCAATACTCTAAGCTCAGGTGATTGGGCTTTTGCGGCCACCAGGGCAGCGACAGTACCATCCCGGCTGCCATCATCGACGAACAGGACTTCAAAAGACACTTTTCCACGCAAAGCCGCACAAATCTCATTGAGCAGCGGCACTGCATTCTCAACTTCGTCTTTCACAGGCACTACAACTGAAAGTTCGAGCGTGTTCGCCATCATGCCCCCCAGCGATGCCAGGGACTCGAAGCAGATTCTGCTGCGTCATTTTCCTGCACACATGGCAAGGTCGTAGTCTCCAATGAAATGATCGCGCGGCTTATACAAGTGCCGCCATCTTCCCGCTAGAGGTTAATACTCAAGAGAGGAATGGCGGCAGCGACGCCCAACCCACTATCATGCATATGAGCATGCGGTTTCGAGGGCCCGATCACCGTGCCACATTTGCACCAGCGTGTGCGGTTGAAATGCGCTAGGAATTGCACTCATGGCCCATTCCATGGTTAACCCTTCTATGCAAACTCGCCGCTCCGCCGCTTCGTACGATTCCTCCAGCCTTTGGTCCCTGATGCTCGCCCATCCGCGGGCGGCCTTAGTCGCTTTGTGTCTGTTGATGTACCTGCCCGGGATCGCATCTCTGCCCCCACTGGACCGCGATGAATCGCGCTTTACCCAGGCATCGAAACAGATGATCGAGACCGGTGATTTCATTGAGATTCGTTTTCAAAATGATCCGCGCAACAAAAAGCCGGTCGGCATCCATTGGATGCAATCCATAACCGCGGGCTGGCTGTCAGGCGAACCCTACAATTCAATTTGGACTTATCGCATACCGTCATTGATTGCGGGCATTCTGGCGACCCTCTTCGTCTTTGGAATTGGCCGAAAACTATTTGACGAAGAAGTGGGGCTGATCAGCGCCGGGCTAGTGGCATCCTCGCTATTGCTCATCGGCGAAGCTCACATTGCCAAAACGGATGCAGTACTCTTGGCGTGCGTAACAGGGGCGCAGCTCCTCGTTGCCCACTTCTTTATCGCCGCCAGGCAAGGCGCAGAGCAACCCAAATTACGCCATTCAGCATTGCTGGGGCTTGCCATCGGCATCGGCATGTTGGTCAAGGGACCAATGATTCTGTTCTTTGTTGGAGTCTCGGTTTTCGCGCTGTCCTTTTGGGAGCGTCGATGGGCCTGGATCATGTCGATGCGGCCGATCTTCGGGCTGGGGATACTGATCATACTTAACGTACCGTGGTTGGTTGCCATCGGCCTTGTAACCAACGGCCAGTATTTCACAGACGCGATCGGATTGGATTTCTTTAGCAAGGTCACGGGCGTCCAGGAAAGTCACTGGGGTCCACCAGGGTACTACTTGGCAACGCTTCTGGTTGGCTTTTGGCCCGGCTGGTTGTTCCTTGCACCGGGAATAGTCTACGCAATGGCACGCATTCGCGAAGGCGCCGTGCGGTTCCTTCTCGCCTGGTTGGTGCCAGCATGGATCGTTCTTGAGCTACTTCCCACCAAGTTGCCTCACTACCCCCTCCCTCTTTATCCCGCAATTGCACTGCTTTGCGGCGCCGCAGTAATGGCCGGCGTTCGCGAAAGCAGAAGCTTTCTGGACAATACGCCCGTACGCATTGGGGCCGCACTGTGGTTGATGGTGGCCATCGCTCTCTCGGGTGGATTGCTCGTATATCTGCCGGGAGCGTATGGCAGCGGTAGCCACGTCGTCTTTTGGGTACTTGCAATTCCAATTATTGGCGCCTCCGGTGCGGCAGTTTTGTTCCTGTTGCGCGGTGAAGGTGAAAACGCTGCAATCGCGGCCATCGCAGGCGGAGCAATGTTTGCGGCAATTGCGATGGCAGCAGTTGCGCCTCAGCTCAATCAACTCATGGTCAGCAGCAATGCCGCCAGTCTTATCGCACGGGCGGGTGCCTCACCATCTGCCGTTGCGGTCGCCGGTTATCACGAGCCTAGTCTGGTGTTCCTTGTCGGTACAAAAATCAGTTTGGTGGACAAAGGATCGGATGCCGCTGAGTTCCTGACCAAGACGCCCAACTCGGTCGCACTCATCGAAGAGAGCAAGAACGCCGAGTTCCAGCAATATTTGACGCAAGAGAATTTCAGTGCAGAAGCAATTGGCAGTGTGAAGGGTCTTAATTATTCCAAAGGCGACCCTGTTTCGCTCACCCTTTACCGGTTGCGCAAGACGGGACCGTGATCCAGCATATTCGGTCAATCGTTGAACACCGCCCGCTAGCCCTGCTGGCGGCAGTCGTATCGATTGCAACGATCTTGCGCTTGGTCATTTTGGCTTCGACCCCGCTCAACTTAGGTCCAGACGAGGCGCAATATTGGTCCTGGAGCCTCTCACCGGCTTTCGGTTATTTCTCAAAGCCTCCGCTAATCGCATGGATCATTGGTGTATCGACGAGCCTGTGTGGCGATGGCGAGGCGTGTATCCGAAGTTCAGCGCCCCTTTTCCATGCCGCGACAGCCTTCATAATCTTTTTCGCCGCGCGCGCTCTTTATGATCAATCGGTTGGGCTCTGGTCGGCCATCTCATATCTTTGCATGCCTGGAACAAGCTTCTCGTCTCTTTTAATCACGACAGACGTGCCACTTCTATTGTGCTGGGCGATTGCGTTGTGGGCGATTGCCGAACTGCGGCGCGAGGCATCCGGCAAATGGGCGATCATACTAGGCGTCGCCATCGGCCTGGGCCTGCTCGCCAAATATGCCATGCTCTATTTCGTCCTTGGGATAGTCCTGGCCCTGCTGCCCTTAAAAAGCGGGCGCGCTTTGATCCTGAGCTCATACGGATTAACCGCGTTTGTGTCAGCTGCTGCAATTTTCGCCCCCAACGTCATCTGGAACATCTCAAACAGCTTCGCAACCGTCCGCCACACAGCTTCAAATGCCAACTGGGGAACGGGCGATCTCTTCAACCTCTCCCATGCCTTCAATTTTCTAGGCGCGCAGATCGGCATTCTCGGCCCTATCGGTGCGGGCATCATATGTTGGGGGCTGATCCGCAAGTGGCGCCAACCCAAATTCGAACACGCCGACACCCTGCTCTTGGCGCTTTCGGTGCCGGTGATCGCCATCGTCACCCTCCAGGCTTTTATCTCACGTGCGAACGCGAACTGGGCAGCTCCAGCTTTTGTCGCGCTAACAATTCTCGCATGTGCCTGGGCGATGCGCAGAAGCAACACAACGATACTCATCGCCAATGCGAGCGTGAATATCTTCGTAGGCATTGTGCTTGCTTTATTGGCGGTAAGCCCTGCGTTTGTGACCGCGATCGGACAGGAAAACTCTGTGAAGCGTCTGCGCGGATGGGATGAAGCGGGCCGCACGATCATTACAATCGCTTCATCCGCACCATTCACGGCGATCTTGAGCGACGACCGAGAGGATATGGCCTCGCTCTTTTACTATACGCGAGCGCGCAAGCTGCCTTTACGCATGTGGCCCAAGAAAAATCCGGCCAACGAATACGAATCCTCCTATGCGCTTGGCGCGGAACTCACTGCAAACGTGCTTTTCATCACACGAAGAACCGACGCGCGTGACATCACCAGTGCATTCGCGTCGTCTGAACGAATTGGCACGATCGAAACCAAGCTCGATTCGAAAAGAAAGCGCATTTTTTATCTCTTCGCGCTCAAAGGACCGGTGCCTGCGTCAAATTTTCCAAAACTTTTTGATCATCCGTCTACGGATTAAATGCAACTTCGTCAAAATTCTACTTTGCTGAGTTGAAGGACACACGCCAGCTTCACCCGGCATTCGATAGTGTTAAGTTGCACATGTGGCCAGTCAAACTGCTCTCTCAACGGACAAAATAAGTATCAGTGTTCAGTGTCTCTTCTCTTGCTATTGCGAATACGTTGATTCGCCTTGAGATGAATTGCTGAATTAGATTCATACTATGCATGTCAATATGCGATTACTTCACAAACATCCTCGCTGAATACACCAACACATCCTCATTCAACAGTTGCTCATCGAGCGATTACTCAATCGTTCTATTTGACGTTACCCGAATCGTGCTGCATGATTCGCATTGTTGGGGGAGCGTGTGGCTGCGCGCGGATTATTCGGGGAAGCAGTCGACCAACTCGAGGGGCTACAGACCTGTCGATGACAGTGCACACCTTTGTAAAGGGCGCCAACACTGCAGCGCACCTAAGAACGCCGGCGAAACGCAAGATAGTAGAGCGAGCACCGGGCACCGGCACAGAAGCCGGCGTCCAGACGTCGTTAAACTTCTCTTCCGCTATTTCTCCAGCGCTCTCCACCATCATTCCCTCCGGTCAAACCGCACGAAAGGCCAATCGCTTTCCCGTGAGCGCCGGGGCGCGTGAGTTTTACAAACTCATTTATCCGGGCACGACGCCCGATGACTGGAATGACTGGCGCTGGCAAGCCCGAAGCCGCATCCGAACCCTTGAGCAGCTCGAACGGGTGTTTGACCTGTCTCAAGACGAGCGTTCTGCTGCTTTGCGCCACACCGGCTCACTTCCGGTTGGAATTACGCCATATTATGCAAGCTTGATGGCCCGCGCTGATGCATCGGAACCGTTGCGCCGCACGCATATAATGGTCAACGATGAATACGTCCGCCTGCCAGGCGAAGAAGACGACCCGCTGGGTGAAGACCATGACACCGTCGCGCCCGGTCTCGTTCACCGTTATCCAGACCGGGTATTATTTCTGACCACGGGCTTTTGCTCAACTTATTGCCGTTATTGCACGCGATCGCGCATGGTTGGCAATCCGGGTGGCGAATACAATTTTTCCGTTACCCAATGGGATAAGGCCCTGTCTTATCTCGAAGCGCATACCGAAGTCCGCGACGTGTTGCTCTCCGGCGGCGACCCCCTCTCGATCGGTGACGACAAGCTCGATTGGCTGCTCACGCGTCTGCGCAAGATCAAACACATCGAATTCGTGCGCATTGGAACAAAAATTCCGGCCGTTTTACCTATGCGGATCACCCGCGATCTGGTCAAGATGCTTCGGAAACACCACCCTTTGTGGATGAGTGTTCATTTTACACATCCAAGCGAGATTACCCCGGAAACCAGGGAGGCTGCCTCTCGCCTTGCAGACGCCGGCATCCCGCTTGGCTCGCAAACCGTTCTGCTCAAAGACATTAACGACGACGTCGATGTCATGAAGAACTTGATGCATGGCCTCCTGACGATGCGGATCAAGCCGTATTATCTTTATCAATGTGACCCGATAAAGGGATCGGGCCATTTCAGAACATCCGTCCAAAAAGGTCTTGAAATCATTCAAGCACTTCGCGGTCACACAACAGGGTATGCGTGCCCTATGTTCGTGGTCGATGCGCCGGGTGGCGGCGGCAAAATCCTGTTGGCGCCCAATGCCATCGCTGGCCGGGAAGGCGACGATCTGCTGTTGAGAAACTTCGAAGGCAAAATCTATCGCTATCCGGACCCCGGAGGAAAACTGGGGCGGCCTGAGTCTACAGCAGTCGCGGCTGAATAATGGCCCCGCACATTCTGATTTTAATCCCCGAGCTCAAGGAAATAGAGCCCGACGACAATCTCGCGACGATTTCAACGGCCCGAGAACTGGTGAAGCACTACAGCCTACTGGGCTATTCCAACGTCATCAGGCACTTCGACTACCCCCCCGCGGATTTCAAAACCACGATTCTGCAAGAAAAGCCGGATTGCGTGTTCAATCTGGTAGAATCTGTTGCAGGCACAAGCCGGCTAATTCACGTGCCGCCAATTTATCTCGAAGAACTTCAGGTGCCTTATACCGGGTGCCCGGCACATGCCATTGAGATGTCAAACGACAAAATTCTTGCCAAACGAATACTCGAGTTCCTGCAAGTTCCCACACCTCGCTGGGGTACGCCGAAATCATTGCCTGACGAAGTTCCCGGCACGTGGTTTGTCAAAGCGCAGCACGAACACGCCTCTTTCGGCATTTCGCAGCGAAATGTTGTCCAGGGAACCAAATCCGCCGTCGACCTCGCCTGCCAGCTGGCGTTAGAACACAAAATCCCCTGGATGATCGAAGAGTTCATCGCCGGACGAGAGTTCAACGTTTCCATTGTCGAAAGTCTGCACGGGCCAAAAATCCTGCCCATTGCAGAAATCGTGTTCGAGAACTTTGGCTCGGACCGCTATAACATCGTCGACTACAATGCCAAGTGGAACGAGGAAAGCTTCGAATACAAAAACACAGTTCGCCGCTACGACTTTCCGTCGGCCGACAGCCGCCTGCTCAAAACACTAGAAGAAATCAGCCTGAAAGTTTGGCGCGGGTTTGACCTTCGCGGTTGGGCGCGTGTTGACTACCGCATTGACAAGAGTGGCCACCCCTTCGTGATCGACGTAAACGCGAATCCCGATCTTTCAATCGATGCAGGCTTCATGACTGCAGCCTCTCGCGCCGAAATTCCCCCCCATGAAGCAATTCGAATGATCACCAACGCCGCGCTCAATGCCGCATGAGCGAATTTCGTATCAAACCGAAGGCATCCGATCCCAAGGCGGTACGCGATTTAGTCGCGAACACCGGAGTGTTTTCTGGCATCGAAGCCGGGTGGGCGAAAGAAATCATCGAAACCGCCCTCTCACGGCCTGAAAATTGCGGGTACCACTTTCTATTCGCAGATGGCCCAGATGCGCTGCAAGGGTTCACGTGCTTCGGTCCCATTGAAGGGACGGACAATCGCTTTGACCTGTATTGGATCGCCGTTTCGCCACAAGCTCAAGGTCAAAGACTTGGCCACCGGTTGCTGGAGCACAGCATCAAGGCGGCCCAGGCTCTAGGCGCGACCCACATGTTCATCGACACCTCGACGCGCATTGACTATGCGGCCGCACGCGCACTCTACAAGTCCCATGGCTTCGAATTGATGGGTATGTTGACAGACTTCTACAGCGACGGCGACAGCAAGGCGCTGTTTGGCCGTAAGCTCTGATCAAACCGGTTCGACCGCGCTCTCATTTCGCCGTTCCAATCCAAGGCGCCGCTCACGCCACATCACGAATAAGCCAGATCCGATTACAATGACGGCGCCGGCATAGACCGCAGGCTCCGGCAATTCCGAAAAGAAAAGCCAACCGAACAGGATGGCCCATATCATTGCCGCGTAATCAAAATTAGCCAAGGTCGACGCTTGGGCGTAACGAAACCCATTGGTCATCAGCAATTGCCCGATCCCGCCAAGGACACCCATGAGGACGAGCAACAAAATTTCCAAACCCGAAGGCGTCACCCAGACGAACGGCAACGTGAGGCCGCTCACAACGCTGCACGTTAGCTGAAAGTAGGTCGCAATTGCCAGGGCCGACTCGGTTCCCGACATCATGCGTATAAAGATCATGGTGAACGCAACTAGGATTGCATTTGCCAGGCCGAATAGAATTCCAGCCCCCGCCAACCCAGACGACAACCCTTCGCCCACATGTGGAGAGATCATCACCAAGACGCCGGCGAAACCGGTGAGCACGGCCCCCCAACGAAAGAAACGGACGCTCTCTCCTAACATCACAGCCGCCAAAACCACGACAATGAGCGGCGAGGCAAAACTGATCGCTGTCACATCAGCAATGGGCAAATATGTGAGCGCGGTAAAATAAGTAAACATCGCAAACACGCCGGTACAAGCCCGCCGCACATGCAGCCATGGATGCTTCGTGGTTAGATTGCTGAGTCCACCGCCAACCACAAGCAACGCAATGCCTATGGGAATGAAGGCAAAGGCCGATCGAAAGAAGACGATTTGTCCGACTGCAATATCCTGACCCAGGTGCCGCGCAATGGCCGCCATAAGCGTGAACGCCAATGTCGCACCGATCTTGAGTCCAATACCCAGCAAAGGCCGGGAAGAAGCAGTTATCTCGAAGCGATGGCTGCCCGCTTCATTCACAACCACTTGCGCCAGCGAAAAATAATATATGGCACGATTGCCGACAGTATGATTGACCCTATGGCAATGGCATATCCATATTCCCACTCCAACTCGGGCATGAACTTGAAATTCATTCCCCAAATGCTGGCAAACAGGGTCGGCGGCAGAAATACGGTCGCAAACACCGACAATATTCTGATGATCCGGCTTTGTTCGATATTGACCACACCAAGCACGGCATCGAGCAAAAATGTGATCTTGTTCGACAAATAGGTCGTGTGATCCGCCAACGATTGCACGTCCCGCGTCATCACTTTGATGCGCCCCTTCATATCGCGCGACGCCTTCAAGTCGATGACCTGCGATAAGAACGCCAGCATGCGTCCCATACTGATCAAGCTTTCTCGTGCCTTGGAGGCCAGATCGTTCCGGCTTCCCAGGCGCAACAAAATTTGCTGGTAGTCTTTGGAAGGACTGTCGCCATTGTGTGAAAAAATCTGCTTCGATGCAGCGTCCACATCGCCACCCACCTTTTCAAGGACGTCGGCAGTTCGATCGATGATCGCTTCAAGCAGCCCTGCCAGCACCAACTCGCCCCGGGGCCATGAGTGCGCTTGACGCTCGGCTCTGTTGGCGAATGTGTTGAAGGGTTGAGGTTCAGAGTATCGCACCGTCAATAGCCGGTCGCCCGCCAGGATAAAGCTTACCGCTTGACACTCCGACTCCACCGTTTCGGTCTTGGAAAGCACTAAAGCAGTCATAAAGACCGCGTCGTCTTCTTGATAGAGACGGCTGGATATCTCAATTTCGTCCATGTCGTCTTTGGACGGCGTATCTACGCCGATAAATGCCTTTACGGCCTCACGTTCTTGCGCAGTAGGATCGAAAACATCAACCCAAACGGAATCATCAGGCACGACGATGGGGTCACCCGACTCGCCTGAACAAGTCAAATTGCGGCGTAAACACTGATCACGCTGACCAAACGAGCGAAGCATGGGGTGACCCTCGCCTTAGGCGGCACACAAAGAACAATGCACTTATAAGCATGCCCCCCCTTCAACTGCCAATCCTCAATTAACGCTCAATTCATGCGGCATGTTTGGTCCAATCCCCGAAAAACCGTGGCCTGCATCAGACAGCATCAAATGAATTTTGGCAAAAAAGCATTGCGTTTACGTAACAAAAACACTTTAGAGGCATTAGGTGGATGATACAAACAAGCCTTGGGCCGCCTGCAAGGGCGGTCTTCACAGCATGCAGCAAGTCGGAGTGAACAATGGAACTGGGCGATCTTTTCAGTTTTGACAAGAAAATAGCACCCTCGATCATCAAACCGATCTATTGGATCGGACTTGTCCTGATCGTATTCGTAAACGTCGTCTACTTCTTCTTTGGCTTCGGCAAATTGTTCACCGTCGGGTTTTTCACCGGCGTTTGGGATATGCTTGCAGCAATTGTAAGTATTGTGTTCGGCGTGCTGGGATTGCGGATTGCGACCGAGTTGTGCCTTGCAATATTCGAAATACACGACAAAACCGCATCGAACTCGACAACGCAGATTTAACCAGCGGCTGGATATCTCAGGTCTGAATGTGATCGGGCTGGCTTTGACGTGCGTCATCGCCTTTTTCGCCCGGGGTATCACCGCCCGCTCCGCGTTTGTGGAAATAAATGCGCTGTGTGAACGCCCGGAATGGCGCGGTCCCAAATGCCAAATTCCAAACCCAATTCGGGGGCGCAAGATCAAGGGCGCGCCTCAGCCATAATTTTCCGGCAAACTTTGGCGCTTCCCGTGCCAAGGCCAGCCCCGGATGCGCCGCTCCTGCATGAATCCAGTCCGCGGCAAGTTGTGCGGTCCGCCGGCCAAGCCGCAACGTTTGTGCAATCCCGCCACCTGTCAGCGGTGAAACGTGACCCGCCGCATCGCCAATCAGCATCACGCGCCCGCGATGCGTATGGCGAAGCGTTGCCCCAGCCGGAATAAGTCCCCGTCTTCGCGCTAAAATCGGACGATCCGGCAAGCCCAATCTTGTTCGATACACATTTAGAAACGCCATTAAGTCTGGCTTCGTGCCATGCCGTGCTGCAAGACCCACCTGAGTAATTCCAACACCAGGCACCGCCCAGGCGATGTAGCCGGGTGCCAAAACACTATCCAAAAAGCAATGTAAAAATCGTCCATCGAGCCCTGGTTCAGACTCCAACTCCACCTCAAGCCCGGTCAGAAAACGTTGATTGCGATCCAGCCCGAAATATCGGGCGACGCCCGATGTCGCGCCGTCGGCTCCTATCAGCAGCTTTGCGCTCAAACCCAAGTTGGGCAACTCTATGCTGGCGTCATGGGTCACAGCCGACTTGAACGAGGCGTCCAACACCAACTCTGCGCCTGCACGGACCGCCTCGGCCGCCAGCCAACGCAGCAGGTTTGGCGTATCGGTTGCCAGAAAATAATATCCCGGCGCTAAATGATCCGTATATCTACCGTTCGGCGCATAAAGACGTACGCCCCGGACAAGCCGCGTCAGTACAGAAGGAAAATCGGTTTCTTCCGCCGCCTCTTTCACCAAAATGCCGGTTGTGCGAACACCCTCGCCTACATCGCTTTTGCGCTCCACGACACACACACTGAGCCCGCGCAACGCAGCCGTCCGGGCGCACGCGAGCCCCGCAAAACTGGCCCCAATTATGATCAGGTCAAACTTGCGCAAACTGGCACCCTCAACTGATATCCCAATGATACCGAAAGCCCTGCGCGGCCACACAAAAAAGGGCGCCCATCGTAGCGCCCCTCACACTTATTTCCGTGCCGCTATTTGCTTTTGGGCTTTTTCTTGGGCGCAGGCTTGGCCTTAGACTTCGCAAGCGGCGCGCCAAACGACCATGAATGCCCAAATGGGTCTTTGAGTTGCCCAAACCGGTCGCCCCAAAACTGATCAGCTGCAGGCATCGTAATTTTAGCTCCGGCCTTTGCCGCACGCGCCATCCACTGATCGACTTCTTTCGGAGCCGTCAACTGAACGAACATGCTAACCGCCGTACCGCCATGCTTCTCAGGCGTATTCCCGCCGGAAAACTCCGGAAAATCGTCGGACAAATAAAGCGCATGTCCGTTGACCTCGACTTCAGCGTGCATCAAGCGTTTTTTGTCGTCGCTTGGCATTGTCATGACTTCTTTGGCGCCGAGACCCTTCTTCAAAAAGGCCAGCGCCGCTTTAGCATTGCTGACCGTCAGATAAGGCACGACAAGTTTTTGCGTCTTCGCCATTGGTTACTCCCCGGGAAATGGTCCGCGATATCTACGCTAACTTTTTTGCGTTCGCCACCAAATCCTGCACAACAGACGGGTCTGCAAGCGTTGTCGTATCACCAAGATTTGATATGTCGCCCTCAGCAATCTTCCTGAGAATGCGGCGCATGATTTTTCCAGACCTGGTCTTGGGCAAGCCCGGCGCCCACTGAATAACGTCGGGCTTGGCGATCGCACCAATTTCCTTTCCAACCCAGGCCGCGAGTTCCTTGCGCAGATCTTCCGTCGAATCGACCCCGGCTTTCAGCGTGACATAAGCATAAATGCCCTGCCCCTTGATGTCGTGCGGATAGCCAACGACAGCCGCCTCGGCAACCTTCGTGTGCCCGACCAACGCAGATTCCACTTCCGCCGTGCCCAGCCGGTGGCCCGAGACGTTGATCACATCATCGACGCGTCCCGTGATCCAGTAGTAGCCGTCGGCATCGCGCCGGCAGCCGTCGCCGGTGAAATACTTGCCCGGATAGGTTTTGAAATACGTGTCGACGAAACGCTGATGATCGCCGTAGACGGTGCGCATCTGCCCCGGCCACGAATCGGCCAGCACCAGATTGCCCGACGCAGCGCCTTCAAGCACACGGCCTTCGGCATCGACAACTTGCGGCACAACACCGAAGAACGGCCGCGTCGCCGAGCCGGGTTTCAAGGCCGTCGCTCCCGGCAACGGCGTGATCAAAATCCCGCCCGTCTCCGTCTGCCACCATGTATCGACAACCGGACAACGGCTGTCGCCCACGACGCGGTGATACCAAAGCCAGGCTTCAGGATTGATCGGCTCGCCCACCGAACCCAACAATCGAAGCGACTTACGGCTGGTCCGCTTCACAGGCGCCTCGCCGTCGCGCATCAAGGCGCGAATCGCTGTCGGCGCGGTGTAGAAAATGTTGACTTTGTGCTTGTCGATCACTTCCCAAAAACGGGACACGGTCGGAAAGTTCGGCACGCCTTCGAACATCAAGGTCGTAGCCCCGTTCGCAAGCGGTCCATAAACAATATAGCTGTGCCCCGTCACCCAGCCCACATCGGCCGTGCACCAATAAACGTCGCCGTCGTGATAATCGAACACGTATTGATGCGTCATCGACGCGAAGACGAGATAACCGCCCGTCGAGTGCAACACGCCCTTGGGCTTACCGGTTGACCCGGACGTATAGAGAATGAACAACGGATCTTCCGCACCCATTTCCTCGGGCTTGCACTCGGTCGAAACCTTCGCCGCCAGCTCGTGATACCAATGATCTCGGCCATCCGTCATCGCGACCGCCCCGCCCGTACGCCGCACCACCAAAACCGACTTCACGTTGGGGCACTGCTTCAACGCCTCGTCGGTATTGGCCTTCAACGGAATTCGCTTGCCGCCGCGCAAACCCTCGTCGGCCGTGATTACATAATCCGATTTGCAATCGAGAACCCGCCCCGCGATGCTCTCAGGTGAAAACCCGCCGAACACCACCGAATGCACCGCTCCGATCCGCGTGCACGCCAGCATCGCATAGGCCGCCTCCGGAATCATCGGCATGTAGATCGTCACCCGGTCGCCGCGCTTGACGCCTTGGCCCTTCAGAACATTGGCGAACCGGCATACGTCCTCGTGCAGCTGGCGATAGGAAATATGCTTGGAATCCTTGGGATCATCGCCCTCCCAAATGATCGCCGTCTGCTCGCCCCGGTTGGCCAGATGCCGGTCGATGCAATTCGCGCTGACATTCAGCACGCCGTCTTCATACCAACGCACGTACAGATTTTCGGCGTCGAATGAGACGTTCTTGACCTTTGTATAAGACTTGAGCCAATCGAGGCGCTTGCCCTGCTCGCGCCAAAACGCGGCCGGGTCGGCGATCGAGGCCTTGTAAAGGTCCTGATACTTCGCATCGTCGACGAAAGCGCGCGCCACCCACTCAGGTGAAACGGAGATAAGTTGATCGGACATGGACGGGAAATCTCCTCGCGAAGCCAGCATCGACCGGAGTATGTGCGTGACAAGCGCATGCGAGCAAGCACTACGTGGCATCGCCGTGCTGGAAAAGTTCTCCGCTGCAGCCGGTCAGCGCCGCTGTTTCCCGTGCCAGATGCGCACGATCAGAACTTCATGCGCTTGAACACGATATTCAATGATGTAGGGTAGAGGCGCCAGCACAAGCTCGCGGCCACCCTTGCGCCGTGACGGGCGCCCACGATTTGCCATCGTCGCAAGCGAAGCAGCAGCTTCGAGAATGGACGCACCCACGCGCTCGGCTGCGGCCGGATTGTCGCGCGAAATATAGTCCACGATGCCTTCGAAATCGCGACGCGCGGTTCCGGTCCACCGTACCTTCAAGCCGCCCTCTTGCGGCGCATTTTGCTCCGGTCCTTGAATTCCGCAACGACGGTTTCATGATCGACGACATTGCCCCGCTCTATATCGCGCTCGCCTTCGAGGATCATATCGACGATCTCGATCTCGCGGTCGACGTTGTCTTCGAGCATTCGGTTAACGTACCAGGATTTACTCCGGCCACCGCGCTTCGCCAGCCGGTCCAGCCTTGCGCTCAATCTCTGAGAAATGCGAACCGATAGAATCGCAGGTTTACGCACGGAAGGCCTCCGGCCAAGTTTGTCATACAACGTATGACAAATCACAATCAAAGTCAATCGCCAGCCTCATGCAAAACCTCCGCCCTATGCTCCCTCACCGGTGGCGAGTCGAGCCGGATTCCCGGCTTCGAGCTGATAGTGCCCGTTCGCACCATTCATGTGCCCTGAGATGGTTTTCGCCTGAACAGACGGGTTGCGGGGTAGCACGCGGAGGCGCGGAGTTTGCGAAGTAAAAACACGCTTCAGAGTCTTCGGATCGCTCCACTCCGCGATCTCGGCGCCTCCCCGTGGATTCAAATGTTCGGCACAAAACACTAGCGCACGGCAAACACCCGATGCGCCACCCCGCCACCGCCAGTCCGAGACTTCGTAACCGAGACGATGTTGTTCAACCAGGCATACTTGGGATCAGCAGTCTCAAACCGGGGACTGGCTCGAAAGTAATAGCGCGATGCCCCGTCAGGATCGTCTGGTTTGGAAAAATCGAGTGCATAACTTTGCTCATGATTCTCGAACAGCATGATCCCGTGCCAATGAACATAAATCAGCGCACCGTCTTGCGTTTTTAGTATCATACGAACGTCGAGCGCTCCCGAGCCATCGGCACGAATGCGCGACCAATCCGCGCCGGACATGGGCAGCACCACCCCACGCATGGCCGGACCATCAAAGCTGCCACCAGCAACATTGATAATCATGCGGTAGCCATCGGGCGTTTGCCCGACATGTATCGGCTCATCAAGCGCAACGCGGGCCTCAAACAGAAAATCCGTTTCAACTTCAGGCATGTTGATCTCCAGGTATATTGCTCTTCCGTTTCCGGAACGCAGACGGTGGCCGACTGTAGACAGCAGTAAAAGCCGCTCCCATGCGCCGTGCACTGGCAAATCCAGATTGGATTGCGATGGCGGCAAGCGGAAAATTCTTTTCATCGAGCAACCGCTTGGCGCGTTGCACGCGACGTGTTTGTGCGATTTGGGGGGGAGACGCCTGGAGATGATGGGCAAACAGGCGTGACAAATGACGGGACCCAACCCCGAGCCTTGCTGCAAGTGCCTCCACGGAACTCTTGTCAAGCGCTCCTTTGTTGATCAGGACTAACGCTCGCTCGACAGTGGTTCGGGTTCCATTCCATGCCGGACAAAACGGTGCGCTTTCAGGACGGCACCTAAGGCATGGACGAAGTCCCCTTGCTTCGGCGGCGGCCGCGCTTCGGAAGAACTGTACGTTCACTTCGCGGGGAATGCGCGCCCTGCAGACCGGGCGGCAATACAACCCCGTGGTACGGACACCGACGAAGATGACGCCATCCAAAAGGACATCCCGGCGGACGATGCGATCATAAAGGGATTCCATGTTTTTCCTGCGAACCGGTAATTGCGCAAGGTATCTGCCGGATTTGAGGTGTCCAATATCAATCAGGTGACCGCGTCCGATTTCGACCGGTCGGTGAATAGTCATTCCAGATCAATGCATGTGGCCAGACGGCAGGTCGTTTGCAGCAACGCACGATACCACCAGCTGAGCTCGCCAGCACCCGTTTGGAAACATCCGAACGGAGCTCAACTACACAGCCCAGTTTGGCAGGCTACTGATACTTCATGCATAAGAACAGGCTTGCCGGGAGCCGCCTGCATTCACTCGCCGAGGACTTCATCTGTATGCTCCCCCACCGTCGGCGGGTCGAGCCGGATCGAGCATGGCGTTTTCCCGAACTTGAGCCCCGGCCGCATTGCCCGGTAGCGTCCTTCACTGGCAATCTCGCGCTCCTCGAAGAACCCGGTCGCCTTGAAATGCGGATCGTCGAACAAGGTCGACATTTCGTTGGCGCGCATCGCCGGAATATGATGCTCGGCGCACAGTTCCATCCACTCTTCCGTCGAGCGCGTCGCAGCCGCCTCGCACATCATGCCGTAATACGCATTGACGCGCGCCTTGCCGCCCGCTGCCGACAGGAACCGCTCACTATTGTAGGCGTCCGCAATGCCGCCCAGTTCGAGGAACTTGACCGACCCGTCGCGGCTCGCCGGCAGCACCACCAGATACCCGTCCTTTGTCTTATAGGGTTTGCGATGCGGGGTGATCGAAGTCGGATGTCCGAATTTGCCGGGCACGTCCGGATATGTGTGTCCCCAAATGTGCTCGGCCTGAATGAACCCGGTGAAGGTCTCCAACATCGGCACTTCGACGAATTGGCCCTCGCCGGTTCGCGAACGATGTTGCAACGCCGCCAGCGTCGCGATCACCGCGAACAGCCCGCACGTTTTGTCGGCGATGATCGAGGGAAACGGCCTGAGCTCCTTGTTGTCGCCGGACAACGGCAACAGATCGCACGCCCCCGACGCCGCCTGGATCAAATCGTCGAACGCTTGCCTTCCGTTATAGGGGCCGCCCGATCCGTAACCGACGGCCTCTACGTAGACGATATCGGGCTTCAGCGCCGCGACTTCGGCGTAACCGAAGCCCAACCGCTTCATCGCTTCGGGCCGCATATTGTGAATGAACACATCGCCAGTGCGCACCAGTTTGCGCAGCGCCTCTTTGCCGTCGCCGCTCTTCAGATCGAGCGCCACTGATCGCTTGTTGCGATTGAGCGCCACGAACAGCGGACCCATGTTCTCCGACTTTGGCGCCTTGCCTTGATTGCGCTGCCGGTCGCCGCCCCCCGGCTCTTCGACCTTAATCACGTCAGCACCAAGATCCCCCAACGTTTGCGTGGCATAAGGGCCCAACACGAACTGGGTCAGGTCGATCACCCGCACCCCATGCAATGGCCCGCTCGCGGGCGACGACTTCGCTGTCATATCCTCACTCTATACTTGAATGGTCTAACAGGCTTACCCTAGCCGCTTCATCGCGTGAATCTCCAGAGGTCTGTATGCAGCTGCACCAATCCGCGTGGCCGGAAATCGAAGACTACCTCAAGAAATCGACCGGCATTATCCTTCCCATCGGCTCGACCGAACAGCACGGCCCCAACGGCTTGCTCGGCACTGATGCAATCTGCCCCGAGTTCATAGCCAAACGTGCGGGCGACGAAAGCGGCATCTTGATCGGCCCGACCTTCAACGTCGGTTCGGCCCAGCATCATCTGGGCTTTCCCGGCACCATCACGCTCAGGCCCTCCACGATGATTGCCGCCATGCAGGATTGGACCTCCTCGCTCATGCGCCACGGCTTCGACCGCATCTATTGGTTCAATGGTCATGGCGGCAACATCGCTCCGGTTCAATCTGCATTCTCCGAAATCTACGCCGAGTTCAGCTTCGGTCGCGCCGGCTCGAATGCAAGGCCGGTCAAACTTTTCCTGCGCAATTGGTGGGATCTCGGCGGCGTCGGCGACCTCTGCCGCGAAATTTTCCCGGTCGGCGAAGGCAGCCATGCCACGGCGTCGGAAGTCTCCGTCACTTATTTCGCCTATCCCGACGCCCAAAAGCGCGTCGAGATGCATCCCAAAATTGCTCCCAATGGCACGATCCGTGACGCCGACGACTACCGCCGCCAATTCCCCGACGGCCGCATCGGCTCCGACCCCAGCCAGGCAACACCGGAAAAAGGCAAGCGCATCGTGGAAGCGGCAAGCAAGGCGCTGATTGCGGATTATCAGGCTTTTATGCGGGCATCTTGATATTTGATTATAACATATGTTAGAATATGCTAACTAATTGGCGGAGTTATGAAAATGATCGCTCTAAAGCTGACCACCATCGGAAGTTCGACAGGCGTCGTGCTGCCCAAGGCCGCCCTCGAGAGACTGCGCGTCGAAAAGGGCGATACACTCTATCTCACAGAAACGGTCGATGGCTTCCTGATTACGCCCTACAACAAAGACGTGGCCAGCCAGCTTCAAGCGGCCGAAAAAATAATGCGCGAGGATCGCGATGTCCTGAAAGCGCTGGCGAAGTAAACGACAATGGAAGAGCCGATCTGGGTGTTGGATGAAACAGTCCTCGCCATTCACAACCGCCAGATCGCGGAGCACGGCGGCTTAGCCGGAGTTCGCGACGCAAGCGCCCTCGGTTCCGCGCTTGGCAGGCCAAAGAACAAATTTGCCTATGGCGAGCCGGACACTTTCGAGCTTGCTGCGGCGTACGGATTTGGCATCGCCACGAACCACCCCTTTGCCGACGGCAACAAGCGGACCGCCTTCGTCGTCTCACTGCTTTTCTTGACACTCAATGGCTTCACCGTTGAGGCAAGCCATGATGAGAAATATAGAATATTCCTGGATTTGGCCGCAGGCCGGCTCGCCGAAGCAGATCTCGCCGTATGGTTCAAAGCGCATTGCGTGCCTGTCAAATCTTGACGTTGATCGATCCATCGGCGACCTCGAACTCAACTGATGTTAAACTCTTCCCCTGACACGGCCCGCTGACGCAAAATCCGTCCTCAATCCGAAATCGTGCCCCGTGCGTCGAGCACACCAATAGGCTTCCATCCTCATTCAAAAACTTGTCCGGAAATGTCTCAAGCGGCGTCAATTGGTGCGGACACGAATTGACATAGGCGTACAGCTGGCCGGCTATTCGAACCAAAATGAATTCGCGCCTGTAGCAGCCCTCGCCAAATACGAATCCACGCGCTGCGCCCTCGGCAAGGTCTTCGTTTCGGCAAAGAGCATGATACGTCACGACGCGGCGGCTTTCTTCACCACGGCCAAGAATATCCTGCGCCCGGTCACGGTCGAAACGCGAAAACGAAAGTAGTCTCCGCCCCTGCGTGCCTCATGTCGCCATCAACCCGCCCATCTTGCACACCAGCTTCCACTCGACTTCTGTTACCGGCTGCACCGACAACCGGGTGTTCTTTACCAACACCATCTGGGAAAGCATCGCGGCGGCTTTGGCGTCAACCAGGGTGACCGGAACCTTGAATGGTTCGACAGCCACAACATCCACCATCGACCATTCGCCTTTCTCGGCCGAGTGATCGGGGTACGCCTCTTTAACGATCTCAACAATTCCCACCACCGCCCGCAATTCGCCAGAATGATAGAAGAATGCGCGCTCGCCTTTCTTCATCGCACGCAAATTCAGGCGGGCTTGATAATTGCGTACGCCACTCCACGGTTCCCCCTTGGTCCCCTTTTTGACCTGGCTCTCCCAAGACCACGTCTCAGGCTCGGACTTCAAAAGCCAAAAAGCCATATCACCCGCCCTTCGGCGCCCCAACCGTCCAACGCCAAGGCTTGATGTCGACGGTGGAAAACAATCCTCCCAGTGCGTACGGATCGGCAGCCGCAAAAGCGCGCGCGGCGGCGATGTCCAGTGCTTCGATGACAATCAGGCTTCCCAACATCGTTTGGTCATCATCAGACATGAAAGGTCCGGCAATTTTAACTTGGCGCAGTTGCGCATCAATATATGCAAGATGCGAGGCGCGCATGACAGACCTAAGCTCAGACGAATCGGGATTATCGATGCAAATGAGTGCAAAAAGCATGGCTCAAAACTCGTTTCTAAATGGCCGCGACAGCAAAGCGCGGATCGCTTCGTCAACGCCTATCCTGTTCGATACAATTTGCGCGACGGCCTGCGAAATCGGCATATCGACGCTCATCGACAGTCCTCGTCTCACCAACGCTTCCGCGCTTGCCGCACCTTCGGCAAGCGGACCTGTGTCGTCAAGCAGCCCGCCTTGCGCCAATCGAACACCGAGCGCAAAATTGCGCGACTGCCTGCTGGATGCCGTTAAAATGAGATCGCCTAGCCCACTGAGGCCCGTCAGCGTTTCCGCCCGCGCGCCAAGTGCCATTCCGAACCGCATCATTTCTGCAAAACCACGAGCCGTGAGTGCCGCCCGCGCGCTTTCACCATAGCCTCGGCCTTCAACGATTCCACACGCAATCGCCAGAACATTCTTCACCGCCCCACCAACCGCAACACCGGTAACATCGTTGGACACGTAGGGCCTGAACGAGCTTGTTCCCAATGCCGCAGCAATGCGTTCGGCAAATTCCAAATCTTCAAATGCAATCGTCACGGCGCAAGGTAAGCCGCGCGCAACCTCTGGTGCGAAACTTGGTCCTGACAACATTCCAAACACGGAAGCGGGCACCATGTCTCGAAAGACTTCGGTCATAAGCTTGCCCGACGAACGCTCGATTCCCTTTGCGCAGATTAAAACTGGTGGCCACAAAGGCAGCAACGCCAACACTGAACGAAGGTGCTGGGCCGGACAAACAAGTAGAACGGCATTTGCCCGAGCCAACTCGGCGGCTTTATGTGTCACGCGAATTCGATCAGAAAGCTTGACACCCGGCAGATAGGCGGCATTTTCCCGCGTCAGTTCAATTCGTCCGGCAAGCAGTGCACCGCGCGTCCAGAGGGTGACTTTTTTCCCCGCGTTCGCCACAGTTTGGGCCAGCGCCGTGCCCCAGGCCCCGCCGCCAACAACACCAATATGGTTTATCCCCTCGGGAGTCGCTGGATTTATCATCATGAGTCGGTTTGCAAGTGAATGCTTTATTGTAGATTTACTGGAACGGTCTACAATGGCGCACAAATGTTGTGCAAAGACACAGTCCGAGGAAACATCCTTCAAGCTGCAAAGAAACGGTTCGTTCACTACGGTTACGCAAAAACCACGATGGCCGAGATAGCCTCGGACTGCAACATGTCCCCCGGCAATCTTTATCGGTATTTTCCAGGAAAACTGGACATCGCAGAGGCCATTTGCACCGAATCTGGCGAATACGCGATTGCAAAGCTGCGGGAAGTCATGAGGCGTTCTGGCCGCACGGCCAAGGAACGGTTGCGCGATTTTTTGTTCACTGACATGCGCCTGACCTACGACCAGCTTGAATTCGACAAGCAGGTATTTGAGATGGCACGCGTTGTCGCGTCAGAGCGGCCGCAGTTCGCTAATAGAATATTGGCGCTAAACCGGGCCTTGATGTCGGAGATTTTGGCAGCAGGCAATGCGTCTGGCGAATTTTACATAGAAGACGTGGTATTTACCGCCGAAATGATTCAGTCGGCATCGATGAAATTTCGCTATCCGCAGCTGCATTCCAAGCTTCCTTACGAAAAACTCGAGCGTGAACTTGAGGGCGTTCTCCACCTTTTATTGAATGGACTGGACGACGGTGGGGCCGGCCACGATCTGCTCCAGAAATCCGATGAACGCGGTTTTCCCGAGAGCCAAGGCAATGTTTGAGCTCAATCTAGGAAAAATCATGTGCCAAAATGTCGCGAAACGCTATAACACTGAATGAAAACTGTTTTGTTCATTGATTTCCAATCAGGATGCCCCTAAGTACCGATCACCGCGGGACAACAGCCCGCATGATTGAGAAAGAGGAAAATACAATGTCTAACAACGGCAACCTGGTAGCCCAGATTTCAACTGTAATTGCTGGTTTTGTACTCAGCGCCTACGGCCTGGCTTTTTTGGCAAACACTGCAAGCTGGCTCTAAGTATCAAATGAAAACGAACGAAGTGAAACGAACGGCCAAGCTTGATGGCCGTTCGTTTTCAAACGGAAATCTCTAGGATTTTGCTCCTGGTATTCCCGACCTTCCAGAGTCCAATGGCCAGCGAGCTCGCGCTCCAGTATTCAGATCGCTGAACAAACCGAGATGGGCACGCTCTAGTCCGGCCCACGCGACCATCGCCCCATTGTCGGTACACAATCCAGGCGGCGGAACCACCAACTTGTAACCATTCTCTTGTGCCATGTTTGACAGTGCATTGCTGAGCAATCCATTTGCTGCAACACCGCCCGCTACGATCAAATGACGAGTGCCCAGTCTGCGTGCTTCAGTGCCCAACATGGCCCGGCGAGTCCGGTTTAGCAGAACATCGACGGCAGCAGCCTGAAAGCTGGCCGCAATGTCATTGATCGAGCTTTCAGTGAGCTCGGTGCTTTCCACCACCCGGCGAACCGCCGTTTTGAGGCCCGAAAAAGAGAAATCATAATTCTCGGCATCCATAAGCGGCCGTGGCAAGCGAAACCGCTTTGGGTTGCCTTTCAGCGCGGCTTTTTCGATCGCCGGTCCTCCGGGAAATCCCAACCCCAGGATCTTTGCCGTCTTGTCAAAGGCTTCCCCAGCGGCGTCATCAATGGTCGAACCGAGCTTCGTAAACCGCCCCACGCCTTCACAAATCAACAACTGACAATGCCCGCCCGACACCAGAAGCAGCAGAAAGGGAAAGGCAACACCCGCCGTCAATCTTGCAGTCAGCGCATGTGCCTCTAAATGATTGAGTGCCACCAGTTTTTTGCCCGAAGCCAGCGCCAGCCCTTTGGCAGCGCTCAGCCCTACAGCAACACCCCCGATCAGTCCCGGTCCTGCCGTCACTGCAATGGCGTCAATCTCGTCGAGCGACAGGTGCGATTGCTCAAGCGCGCGGCGAATGACATGATCGATCAGGTCCACATGCGCGCGCGCCGCAATCTCAGGCACGACCCCTCCATAGGGGCGATGAGCCTCATCCTGACTGGCAATCACATTCGACAGTATCGCTCCCGGCCCAGGCACAGACCCGCGCACGACCGCTGCCGCCGTTTCGTCGCAGCTGGTTTCGATACCAAGAACGGTCAACACGTTGGCGATCAGCCTGTTCCAAGCCTCTGGGCATGTGGCGTGACGCAACAAACATCTATAGCTTGCGCCTCGAATTCCAATCCCTAACACTCAGGACTGAGAGCGTGCAAACTCGTCTGCGCATTGGAACACGTGGCTCAGCTCTCGCGTTAGCCCAAACCCGAGCCGTAATTGAAGCATTGGCAAGCGCCCACCACTGGGAACCCGAAGAAGCAACAGCTAAAACTCAGATCATCCCGATCAAAACAACCGGTGATCGAGTGCAAGACCGGCCGCTGGCCGATATCGGTGGCAAAGGCCTTTTTGCCAAGGAAATCGAAGAAGCGCTGTTGGCCGGCGAAATTGACTGTGCGGTGCACTCCCTAAAGGACATGCCGGGCGCATTGCCGCCGGGGTTACTTATCGATTGTGTGTTGCCGCGCGAGGACCCGCGCGACGCCTTTGTCAGCAAGCGAGCGGCGACCCTGCAAGATCTGCCAATCGGCGCCACGGTTGGAACCAGTTCGGTTCGCCGCCAGGCCATGCTTCTCAACACACGGCCGGACCTGAACATCATAGGCTTCCGCGGCAACGTCGACACGCGGCTCCAGCGCATCGCGCAAGACCAGGTCGCCGCCACAGTTTTGGCGTTGGCAGGGCTCAAGCGCCTGGGGGCTGAAAGCAACGCACGCCACATATTCTCGGAGGCAGAGATGCTGCCCGCGGTCGCCCAAGGCGCAATCGGCATCGAACTGCGCGAAAGCGATTTCGCTGTGCGAACAGCTTTCGCACCTCTCAATCAACGCGACGCGGCCCTTGCCGTCACGCTGGAACGCGCATTCCTGGTTGTCCTCGACGGTTCATGCAAAACGCCCATTGCTGGTCTGGCCAAATGGCTCGATCCAGCTACCATTTCATTCAGTGGCTGCGCGCTGTCGCCAGACGGCAAAACCCGCTTTGACGTCGCACGCACTGCAACGATTGCCACGGCAGTTGACGCCAGCAAACTTGGCCACGATGCCGGCATGGAACTTCTCGCGCGCGCTGGCCGCAACTTCTTTCAGGTCTAACCGATGCGGGTTCTCCTAACGCGCCCGCGCCATGATGCCGATGCACTCGCCAATCTGATCGCGGCGCTCGGCCATTCAACACTTGTCGAGCCTCTCATCGACATCCAGTTCATCGCCGGGCCGGAACTCGACCTTTCGCACACTGATGCCCTGGTACTCACCAGCGCCAATGGCGCCCGCGCCGCCGCACAACGCACATCAAATCGAACGATACCAATTTTCGCCGTCGGACCCGCCACTGCAACCCAAGCGGCACAGGCAGGATTCCAGTTCGTTTCACAAAGCGGCGGACACGGCGTTGAAGGCCTTACTTCTCATATCCGTTCTATCCTGGACCCAAAGGCAAGCGCCCTGCTGCACCTGACTGGATCGGCGGTTGCTGGCGACCTGGCGGGGGCTCTCAAGGCGCAAGGGTTTCAGGTCCGTTCACAAAAAATATACGAAGCAACCCCTGCAAAACTCCTGCCGGCAGCCCTCTCAAGCGCGTTGACCGCCGGGCACATCGATGCAGCGATGTTCTTCTCACCCCGCACGGCCGCGATATTCTCGGACCTGGTGAGCCAAACCGGATTGGGGCCTGCTTGCGCAAGCGTCACCGCATTGGCCCTTAGTCCGTCTGTCGCCAAATCATTGGCTACACTCACCTTTCGTAAGGTTTTGGTAGCGCACAGTGCATCTGCACAATCCATGTTAAAGTTGCTGGAAACACTATTGCCCGCATGAGACACCTCAGCATGACCCAAATGCCTGTCGCCCCCCAAACCAGCGTTCGTCACGGCCTCATAGAAGACTGGCGTGATGCCCTTGGGATTTTACTCCTGCTTGTCGTCGCCGCATTTTTCGGCGCGTTGATTACGCGTGTGTGGCCTGTCTCCGATGATACACCAGCAAGCTCAAACTCGGAAATCTCGTCCCGGCTTACAGCTCTAGAAACAAAGCCTGGCGCCTCTGGCCTCAGCCAGCGCATTGCAAATCTTGAAGCACGCGTTGCCGGTTTCGAAAAAACTCTGCCAGCTTCAGGTGCGCCAAACGCTACCACCAGTGCATCTCCTGAAACCGCGAAACGTCTCGACGAGCTTGTGGCGCGCCTTTCCGTTCTTGAAGCCAGGACCGCCACAACGCCAGCTGACGTGTCTGCCGCCAAGACTTCCATTGAAACACTGACAGCAGCAAGCACCGCCACCACCACGCGGATCGACGACGTCGCCCTTCGTCTAGCCAAATTGGAGTCGTCTGACTTGCTGGATCTGGCCAGGCGTGCCTCTCTGGCAACCGCCATCGCCAATCTGACCCGCGCCGCGCAAGGTTCATCGCCCTTCAAGACCGAATACGATGTCGTCGCAGCGCTTGTACCCGGCGACACGCACCTCGCAAGCATCGCGCCGTTGGCGATCAAGGGTATCCCGACCACAGGCACGTTGGTAACGACGTTCTCCACCAGGGCGGACCAGGCAATGGACGCTGAAGGCCTGTCCAAAGGCAAGACTTGGGGGCAGCAACTCTGGGCAAACTTCGCAGCACTGGTGAGTTGGCGCGCGACGGGCGAAAGTGATGGCAACTCAAGTGAAAGCCGCCTTGCAAGAGCAGAGCTCCGCTTGAAGTCCGGCGATCTTGAAGCCGCCGTCAAGGAACTGAATGCAATCAAGGGGGCGGCCCGCAAACCACTCGCTTCGTGGCTGGCGAACGCGCAAGCCCGCGTCACACTTGAAGCCTCACTGGCGGCACTCAACACCAAAGCCATCCAGGCCATCACCGGACCAACGGACACCTCAGAGCCCGTCCCGCAACTTCCAGCACCATAAGGCGAACGCCGATGATCCGGGCACTTTGGCTCTTTCTTCTCATCGCGGTGATAGCCGTCGTGGCCAGCGCCGTCGCCGACATCGAAGGCGCCGTCACCATTACACTGCCAAATCGCGAGGTCCGGCTTGGCATTCCTGTGGCCATTGCCCTGGTAATCGTTCTGTCCATTCTCACCATCATTACCTATCGCGTTATCACGACATTCGTAGATGCCCCGGCGGAGTTCTTCCGCTGGCGCGCCATGGGCCGGCGCCGCCGCGGCTTTGCAGCGGTCACCAAAGGCCTCGTTGCCATCGCCGCGGGCGACGACGACGAAGCACGCCGCCAATCACGCAAAGCTCTGGCATTGGTAGGAGAGCCGCCACTGGTCATGCTGCTGGCCGCACAAGCAGCCCAGATCGACGGCGATGAAGCGGCCGCACAACGCTACTACACCCAAATGCTGCAATCCAAAGAGACCGAGTTCCTGGGGCTGCGAGGCTTGTTCATGGCAGCGATCCGCCGCGGCGACACGGCGCAAGCCATCCTGATCGCCGAGCGCTCCAGAGTGTTGCGCCCCAAAACCAAATGGGCCTTGAACGCCCTTTTTGAGCTGAACGTGGCACAGCGCCGCTGGCAAGCCGCATCCGACGCCATCGATGCCCAACAAAAATTCACCCACATTGACTCAGGAACCGCCAAGCGCCGCAGGGCGGTGTTGGCGGCGGCAATCGCCATCGATGCCCGGGCCAATGGCGACGGAGAGGCCGCAGCGAAGGCCGCCGAAGACGCGCTCTCGTTGGCGCCAGGCTTCGCACCGGCGGCATTGATCGCGGCCAGACACGCCGCCGCCCAAGGCAGGCTTTGGCGCGCCGCCAGCCTGATTGAAACCGCATGGGGACAAGAACCCCACCCGGACCTCGCGCGAGGCTATGCAAATCTGAAACCGGAAGAAACCTCCCAGGCCCGGGCAAAACGCCTGGCCGCTCTCGCCAGCATGAACCCCCAACATCCCGAAAGCCAGATCCTCAAAACCGCAGTCGCCATGTCGCAAGGACATTACGAGGAGGCGCGAGAAGCGTTGCGCCCGCTCGCAGAGCGCGCCTCGTCGGTGCGCGTCTGCCTCTTGATGGCCGATATAGAGCGCGCCCTTGGCGGGGACAGTTTGGTTGCCCGCGACTGGGCAACGCGCGCCCTCAGAGCACCGCGTGACGCCCAATGGGTCTGCGCCTCTTGCGCCCGCCCCCACAATGACTGGTCGCCGGTTTGCGCCGCTTGCAATGCATTTGACACTTTGGCCTGGCAAAGCGGCACTCGCGGTATCGTCGATACCATGCCCCCCTCCGACAGCGTCCAGGCCTATACCCAAGCCACGGAAAATGCAGGCGCGCTCTACCGCGATACGGTTAAGACCGGGCCCAAGGCACCAGGCACTACCTCGCATGAGCCATCAAGGGAGGTTTCTCCTGAGGCCGATGACGCGATAATCTTTGCCCCGCCGCGCGCGCCCGATGATCCGGGCCCGGATGCGGAAGACTACACATTGAGCGGCGATGACAAGCGCCGCAAACGGAGCGGCGTATGGTAGGAAGTTTCATTCGCGGTCTGATCGTTCTGATTGCGATCTTGATATTCACCGCAATCGGCGCCGTCGTTTTATTCTCGGACCCCGACATCGCCGACCTCGAACTCGCCGCGAAATACGCGACCCCTCCCTCCCAGTTTGTGACCTTGCCCTCAGGCGCGAAGGTGCACTACCGCGATCAAGGTCAGCGCAACGGCCCGGCTCTCGTCTTGCTCCACGGCACGAATGCCTCGTTGCACACCTGGGAACCCTGGGTCGCTCAAATCGGCGACCAGTTCCGCATGATCAGCCTTGACTTGCCCTCGCACGGGCTGACCGGCGCCGTACCTGGCGATGACTACAGCCAGGAAGGCATGACCCAGTTCGTCGATGAGTTCACCAAGGCGATGGGCATTGAACGTTTCGCCTTGGCCGGCCACTCGATGGGCGGCGGCATCGCCGCACGTTTCGCCATTCAACACCCCGAGCGCCTGACGCATCTCATATTGGTCGATGCCGGCGGCATGCCAACGGCATTGCCGCGAGACCCGGGTTGGGGCTTGACGCTCGTGCGCATCCCGCTGTTGAACTATGTATTTCTATACATCTCGCCGCGCGCGATATTCGAGGATGGCCTGACGAAAGCCTTCGTCGACGACACCCTTGTTACGCCCGATATGATCAATCGCTATTGGCAGCTCAATCGCAAAATCGGCAGCCGCGCCGCCACATTGAAACGCTTCCAGACCCCCAACGACACCGTCGTTCAGGACAACGCCGCGAAAATCACGACGCCCACACTCATCCTTTGGGGCGAACTCGACACGCTGACTCCGGCCGATATGGGCCAAGCCTACAACGCTGCCATCAAAGGCTCAAAGCTCGTCACCTTCAAAAGCACCGGCCACCTGCCCATGGAAGAAGTCCCCGATCAAAGCGCCCGCATCCTGCGCGAGTTCCTGGCCCCAACCCCGCTGCAATAAGCGTGCTCAAGCAGGACATGCAGGACACGAATCGCCTAGTTTGTTTTGTTTCACCTCCTTTTTGCCTCAGCGGCCGCGATACAGTTTAGGCCGCAACGCCTTAAGCCTCACTATGAGCAAACTGTCCGAATATTTGAGCGTGGTGCCGACAACCTCGCCATTGCGATAAATGGGCACTTCAATGCCCTGACAACCGCGCCGGTCTGCCTCTTCCTCCAGCAAATCCGCGGCCATCGTCTGCGCCAACTCCCACTCGCCTGCGAAAGCCGTGTCGTCTTTGCGCCATTGATACACCCGGCTGCGCTGATAACCGGCATTTCGCGCCGCGTCCTCGACCGGCAGCCCAAGCCCAAGCGACTCGAAAAACGTTGAATCCCTGCCGGCAGACCGGGCAGACATTATCGGCACTCCTCAAAACATGGAACCTCGGCCCCACCTTAGAATATAAGCAAACCACCGTTAAGAACATAACCAGAACAACAGGACTCTGCGCGACCGGGCCCCGGCCAGGTCCCGCAGATTTGCCCGCCGTTGCAGGCTTTCTGTGCCCCATTGCAGCCAACCCCGCCCGCAAGTATGTTCCGCGCCACCAAGAGGCCGCCTTAGCTCAGCCGGTAGAGCATCGCATTCGTAATGCGGGGGTCGCGTGTTCGAGTCACGCAGGCGGCACCACCCACCTCCACATCCCAGAAGCCGCGGAGCGCCGCCATTCTTGTGGGGTCTGACGCACAATTCGAAGTGCGCGCTCTATTGGCTTGAAGACGCTCCGAAGGGCTGTGGTTCCAGTGTGGTTACATGTTGCGCCGCACCGACAGGTCCTGCGAAGGCGCTGAACTGCCGCGCCGTTCGTACGCTTCCAGCCTGATTGCCAACATTGAGTGCGCGGCCAACGTATACCCACAATTCGCCGGAATCAGAGGCAAATCGGGTTCAATCCAGTCGTTCAGGAATATGCACGCAGCAGCACCAGTAGATCGCTTCAGCAAAGAATGCTCCTGCTATCGGAACCGTTCTTCCGAAAGGGGCTTGGGGTCTGCCCTGTCTCGACCATCAAATTTCGCCTAATGACATTTTCCTCCATAGGAACTTTTTAACCACTTTATTGGAATATCGTGCAGTCGACTTAATAGAAGCAGCATTGCGAGTAATGCATGCCCCCTGCTCCGATTCCAAAAAACGATGCAAATCGTTTAGACGCTCTGGCGCGGTATCAGATACTGGATACGCAGGCTGAGGAAGTCTTCGACCGGATTGCAAAACTCGCGAAACAATCCTTTGAAGTTCCGATCGCACTTATTTCTCTAGTTGACGCAGACCGCCAATGGTTCAAATCACGTCAGGGTCTCGACCTGCGAGAAACCGCTCGTGATCGGGCGTTCTGCGGCTACACCATTCTGCAAAGAGACGTGCTCGTTGTTGAAGACGCTTCAATGGACGATAGATTTGTCGATAATCCGTTGGTTACCTCCGAGCCGAACATTCGATTCTATGCCGGAGCGCCGCTGATGACGCCTGAAGGCTATGCCCTGGGCTCGCTTTGCGTAATCGACACCAAGCCGCGAAAGTTTCTTGATGTTGATGCCAATCTACTCCGGAACTTGGCGAACCTTGCGATGAATGAAATTGAGTTCCGCGTCGCAGATGGCAAGAATGAAGATCTGGAACGGGTCACAAACCGAGACCTGCTTTCCGATACTTACAACCAAAGTACGTTTCAAAAGTTGTATTTCGCCGAATGCGCCCGTGCCCATCGCTACTCCGCGCCTTTGTCACTGGCTGTAATCAACCTTTTCCAGCCCGACTCTCTGAACGAGGCAATTGGAGCAGGCTCGGCGGATGGCTTCGTCGGGTCCTTTCGTGATATCTGCAAGGCTGTCACGCGATCGAATGACATCGTGGCCCGGATGTCGGCAACTGAATTCGCCATATTGATGCCAAAGACGAATTGCGACAGCGCCGAAATTGTTGTGAGCCGTATTCTAAAACGCACCATCCTGGGCGGTCGTGAAATCGACGGACACCCCTACAGCGTCAGTGCCGGGCTCGCGCAATTGCTGCCGAACCAGCGCCCAGGAGAACTGTACGCTGAGGCGACAAGGAATCTAGGCGTTGCCAGGACGTCAGGTCCGAACAAATGCATCGCAAGCAGGCTGCCGTTTCACACGCACAATTTGGCTCGTGCGAGATAACTCCTCGAAAACCTGCCCGCTTGGCAACCCGAACCAGAGCTCGCTTGCGTGGTCCCGTTGTTCGTAGACTATGCGACTCGCGCTGTGTGATCGTCGGCGTTGACAGTCGTAGTCGAAGACGCACGATTCCTGTGAGTTGCGTTTGGTCGCCATTGGTTCAGGCTCCGAAGGCTTGTTCGAGCGCGTGAATCGCCTCGGCGCCGCCGCGGACGGCCTGTGTGTAGTGCCCGAGCGTGACTTTCGGATTGGCATGACCCGCGATGTGCATCACGGTGAAGCCTTCGGACCGCAAACGGCTGAAGGCGATTTTGAAGAACCGCAACGCGCCGCAAGAGCACGCTTGGGGGGCCGAGATCATCCTGCTTTCAGCCCAGGGTCTCGGAACGAACGAGATCATGCGCCAGACGAAGAAGTCCAAGACCTGCGTCTGGCGCTGGTAGGGACGGTTCATGGAAGAAGGGGGCGAGGGCCTGCTACGTGACAAGACGCGACCCTCGCGGATCGCTCCACTCCGCCCGGACGCCGCCGCCCGGGTCGTAGCTATGACGCATGAAGGTGGTCGTCGCGAAAATGCTGTTTGAAGATATGGGGTCAGACACCAATTCCACCACGTTGAAGCGCTCCTTCAGCGATTTGGCCTTCAACGATCACCCTTTGCGCAACAATCGCACGACTATCACGACGACAAACACAGACAGAAACGTTCGATAGACCAAGCACGCGAAGAGAACGCGTAATTGGCCGGTTGCCGCCGATGGCGAAAAGACGACGGCGAACGTCTGCACACCTCAAGACTTGCCGAATAACCGCGCGCGCACCTGATCGGCCGTGAGCGAGGCCCCCGGCGTGGCGCGCATCGCATCGAGGCGCGGGCCTACGATATCGCGAAGCCAGACGTCGAGATCGGGCGCGCGGTTCTCTTCCAGCGCCTCCAGCGCGTCCGCCACCGCGGCCTCCGCGCTCGGGTAGGCCGCGTCCTTGATCAACCGCTGAAGCCTTGTCGCGGCATCGCCTTTGAGTGTCAACGTGACTTCGGCCATCGGGTAATCGCGTCCTCTGCAGCAGGCGTCATCCTATCCCCGCGCAAGGCCTATCGCCAGATGAAACAGACCCACAATGTAAAGCCCCGGGAGCGCGGGCATCCTTGCCCGCCCTTTGTGACGCGACAACTCAGCAAGAGCGGGTTGAAGGTCAGCATGTAGTCCTCGTCCATCTCGAACTAGGCGAGTGGATGCCCCAGACTCAGGTGCAAATGATTTTGCAAGAGACCGCAGGCCACAACCTCAATTCCGGCCGCTGCGGCGGATTCTGCTTGCAATCCAATAAAAGAGTTCTATATTCGTTCCATTCGATCAGATGCGCCGTTTACGTGCCTGTCCGCTGCGACTTGAAATTTGAATATGAATTTGAAAATTGTCCCGGCGGTGGCGCTGGAACACGCGTGCAAGCGCTTGCGCCGTGTCCTATGCCACCGGCTGCGGACAAGGAAGTCTGCGCTCCATGCAGGTGCAGGTGTTGTGCAGATAAGCTTGCAGATATATTTGAAGCAAAAATTCCCGCTTTTCTGCGATGAATCCAGGTTAAAAACAGCTTATATGTATATCTGCATGCAAAACCGTATACACACACACCCAGTCTGCAGCGGCACAGTTTTTGGCCATGCGTGAGTGTTCCTGAAATCTGTGATGGTTCTGAAACGGCGCTTGGCCGCCAATGTTACGCTTTGATGCTTTGAATGACTTTGGTTGGTTGTCCCAGGTTTGGCCGTTCGGGCCGCTATTCCCCTGCCGGCTGGCGCACACGAATCAAATGCGCCCCCACCGCAGCCACTGCCAACGCCAACCCCGCCGCATCAAACCACGGATCCGCATAGAACAACGCCAACCCTGCCGCTCCCGCGACCACCCGCTCGCTCAGATTGGCCTCCCGCCACATCCAGCCGCCAAAGGCCGCCGCAAGCATCGTCACCGCAAGCACCGCCGTTACAAAAGTTTGCGCGATGCTGGCAACGTCTCCCATCAACAACAAGCCCACCCCGTCCGGCGACAGGCAAAACATGAACGGCACCAGGAACGCCGGCAAGCAATACTTCCACGCCTGCATCATGGTGGCGAACGGCTCGCCGCGCGTAATCGCCGCCGCTGCAAAAGGCGCCAGCGCCGTTGGCGGCGACACATCCGCCAGCACCGCGTAATAAAACAAAAACATATGCGCCGCTGCTTCCGGCACCCCAACATCGCGCAAGGCCGGCACCAGCATCACGGCGGCGATAATATAAGACGCTGTCACCGGCACCGCAGTTCCCAGCAACCACATCGCAAGCGCCGCCAGCACGATCGTGAAAAGCGCGTTGCCACCGCCGAAGTCGACGATTAGGCCCGAGATGTTGAGACCCAGCCCCGTCAGCGTAATCACCGAGACAATGATACCAGCGCACGCACATGTCGCCGCAACGCCTACCACGTTCTTCGCGCCGTCGATCAACGCGTTGAACATGCCAAAAGCTGCGGCATCAACCACACCTCCCTCGCGGCGTGCGCCAATCCACATCGCGCCCGAGAACGCCATCGCCGCCGAGATGCCCCAGAAAACCGCCACCGAAAAGCGATCCTCAAAAAACCAGGCAATGACTGCAGCACCAACACCGGCGGCAATGCCGGGCACCAGCACCAGCCGCGTCTCAGTCCTGACCATGCTCAAGCCGAAGCCGAGCGCAATCGACCAAAACACCGCCATAAAGGGGCTCATGCCCGTCGCCAACAGAACCGCGATCGCGCCCAGGGAAATGAAATGATAGCCAGACACTTTGGTCAGCGCCCATACAGACGCGTCGCTCGTCTTGACCGGTGCCACGCCAAGGCGGCGCGCATCGGCCTCCACCATCAGCCAGCACGACAAATAATAAAGCAGCGTCGGCAGCGTCGCCATCACCAGCACATCGAGATAGCTGACCTGCAAATACTCAGCGATAATGAACGCCGCTGCACCTAACGTCGGCGGCGACAGCAGCGCTCCGATCCCCGCCGCCGACAACAAACCGCCTGCGACATTTGCCGGATAACCTGAGCGCTTCAACATCGGCCACGCCAGGGTCGCCAGCGTCACGGTCGTCGCCACCCCGCTGCCCGACACTGTCCCCAGAAGAAATCCGGAGGCAACCGTCGCGCGGCCCGGTGCCGAAGCACTGGGACGCTTGCCAAATAACGCGAAAGCCCACTCGATGAAAAACGCACCCGCCCCGCTCTGGGCCAGCACCGCGCCATAGATCGTGAACAACACAATGAACGTCGCCGCAACATCAAGCGGCGTCGAGAAGATGCCCTCAAGCGTCAGATAGTTCTGCCCCACAATCCGCGCCAGCGAATAGCCGCGATGATCGAGCGGTTCGGGCATGAAGGGTCCCGCCAGCGCATATCCCAGGAAGGCCAAGGTAATCAGTGGCAACGCCAGACCCGTAGTCCGACGCGTCGCTTCCAGAATACAGGCGATCAATCCGCAGCCTAGCCACACCTCAAACTCAAGCGGCCGCGTCGCCCGGGTCTTCACATCCTCGATATGCGTCGCCAGATAAATCAAGGCGGCACAGGCAACGAGAGCCAGGACAACATCGATAATCCAAACGCGATCCCTGGATCGCGAGCGCTGCAAAACCGGATGGAGCAAGAACGAAAGCGTCAGCACAAACCCCAAAAACGCCGCGCGATAAGTCGTGGTGCCGATCGAATACTGCGTCCAATAAAGCGCCAGCGCCGCCAGGCAAAAGGCAAGCCCACCGGCGAGCCAAGCCATCGCGCCTGCTAGGTTACGGGTCGGTTGCTCGTCGGTCGCAGGCAGATCGTCGGGATTCGCGCTGCTCACTTGAGCCGGCCGCGCGCCTTGTAGAAAGCGGCCGCCGCCGGATGATACCCAATCGCAGTCTTGGCCGACGCCCGCGCCAGCGTCAGAATTTTCGCATCCGGATGGATTTTCTGCACCTCGCCCAGATGGTCGAAAATTCCGGCGAGAATTTTTTGAACCGTCTCGGCCTTCATGTCCGCACTCACAAACATGATGTTCGACACGCCCACACCCGGCACATCGCCCAGCGTTCCCGCATAGACACTCTTTGGCAACGTAAACTTGCGATACAGATTTGGATGCTTGGCATTAAGTTTTCCCAGCAACGCACCGGTCGGCAGAAAAACAATCTTCGTATTTCCGGTCGTCACCAGATCTGTGATCGCCGACGTCGGCAGCCCGCCGATCCAGAACAGCGCGTCGATCTTGCCGTCCTTCAGGGCCGCTACCGACTCGGCCACGCTCAGATTGTCGCGCGTGATATCTGTCGCGGGGTTGAGCCCGGCAGCGGCAAGAATGCGATCGGCAATTGCCTCCGTGCTCGACCCCGCCGAGCCGACCGAAATGCGCTTGCCTTTCAGTTGCACGACCTGCGTGATTTTGGAATCAGCCCGCGCCACCACATGCACAAAGCTGTCATAAAGCACAGCCAGCGCCACAATCCTTTGCGGACCCGTATCCTTGTAAGCACCCAGACCCCGCGCGCCATCCAGCGCTGAATCGATGGTCGAGAACCCGATATCGGCATCACCCGCACCGACCAGCTTCACATTATCCACCGACCCTCCCGTGACTTCCGCCGTCACCTGAAGCCCGGGAACACGTTGCGTCAGCACCCGCGCCAGTCCCCCGCCGTAAGGATAGTAGACTCCTCCCGTGCCACCCGTGGCAATCGACAGCCGGAGTTTCGACGCCGCCAGAGCACCGCCTGCAGCAATTGCAGCCATCACTACCAAAGCCATCGTCAGAAGAATTCTGTTGGACATCGTTCAATCCTGGAATACGCAATTAAGGGCGGACTTTGCCAAGCCTTCGAGATCAGTGCAAATCGGCGTTATGACCCAGCCATGATTAGAATCACCGACTTAATCAGCATCAGCGAAGACGAAATACAGGAAACCTTCGTCCGCGCCTCTGGCCCGGGCGGCCAAAACGTCAACAAGCTTTCGACGGCCGTCGAACTGCGCTTCGACGTTCGCCGGTCGCGCAATCTACCTGACGACGTCTCGATCCGCCTGCAAAAACTCGCAGGCCGCCGCCTGACAAAAGACGGCATTCTGGTCATTGATGCCCAGCGCCACCGTACCCAGGACCGCAACCGTGCCGACGCCCTCGACCGCCTGGTCGCGCTCATCCGCGAAGCGACGCATGTTCCCAAACCGCGCAAGAAGACAAAACCCTCCCGCGCCGCGCGTGCCGAACGCGTCGAACACAAGGTTCATCGCGGCAAGGTCAAGCGCCAACGCAGCGGCAAACCCGACCTCGATTAAGTGCGCCCCGCGCGCTAAGATGCCTCAACTTCACGGGAGTTTCCACCATGACGACCTCAACCGATTTCCTGGTCAGCCGCAAAAGCCTGCACGAAACGAAATTCGCCGAAACGCCCTTGGCGCTGAAACCCGGTCAAGCGCTGATCAAGATCGACCGCTTCGCCTTTACCGCCAACAATGTCACCTACGGTGCCTTCGGTGACGCAATGATGTACTGGAACTTTTTCCCCGCGCCCGAAGGCTGGGGCCGCGTGCCGGTCTGGGGCTTCGGCGACGTGATCGAGTCGACGCATGCCGGCGTGAAAGTTGGCGAACGCATCTACGGCTATCTCCCGATGTCGACGCATCTGGTCGTCGAGCCCGCGCGCGTAACCCCGCAAGGCTTCTTCGACGGCGCCACCCATCGCCAGAAAATGTCGCCGGTCTATAACAACTATCTGCGCGTCGATGCCGACCCGGCCTACGACAACATGCGCGAGTCCGAACAAGCGCTTCTGCGCCCGCTGTTCATGACCTCGTTCTTCATCGACGATTTTCTGGCGGACAACGATTTCTTCGGCGCCGGCGAAGTTGTGATCTCAAGCGCCTCAAGCAAAACCTCTCTGGCGCTCGCCCACCTGCTCCACGCCAATCACCGCGGCCAGGTCGCGGTCGTTGGCCTGACGTCGAATTCGAACACAACCTTCGTTGAGAAGACAAAATACTACGACCGCGTCGTCGCCTACGACACCATCGCGCAAAGCCCGCACGACACCAGCGCCGTCTTCGTCGATATGGCCGGCAACGGCGAAGTCCGCGCCGCCGTGCACGGCATTGGAACCAGAGCCTGAAATACAGCTGCTCAGTAGGCGCGACCCATTGGAACAAAATGTCGGGCGGCGCTGACCTGCCCGGCCCAAAACCCACCCTCTTCTTCGCCCCCGATCACATCAAACAACGCACCCAGGACTGGGGTCAAGCCGGCGTCGAGCGACGCACCGCGCAGGCGTGGAAGGCCTTCATCACCTCAGTTGACACCTGGATGAAAATCACGCCCGGCAAAGGCCGCGCCAAAGTCGAACACGTCTATCGTGACACTGTCGACGGCAAAGCGAAACCTGAAGAAGGTCACATGCTCTCGCTTTAGGGTGCGTAAGGGGGAACGGATGCGTTGGAGCTTTGGACTGGCATTTGCGTTGGTCGTGGGAGAGGCAGTAGCTCAACCAACCTTGCAAACCACCGCCAACATTCTTGACACCAAAGTTCTGAACATTCTGGAGGACACGGGCTTCAGCCTATCGGAATCCCTTGGCGGCAACAAAAACGCACTGACCGCCGAGATGTACAAATCGAACCAGCTCTATCGCAGCTTTGCTGACACGATCAGCCGGCCGCTGTCGCACGACGTCAAGACCGATCAATTGCCCCAGATCATTCCGCCGGGTTCCGGCGACATTCCCGAACTGGTCCGCCTGATACGCAACTTCGAGGACAAGGGCCGGCGCTCCGGCAAGGACCTCAAGGGCGGCTACTTCATCCGCCATCTGTCGAATAATTCGCAACACCCCTACACGGTCGAGTACGACGGCGACGAGCCCCGCCATTTCGATGCGCGCTGGCTAAACTCGAAATTCGGCGCGATGAAGCTGATCGCGGTCGTCAACCGCATGGACCGCATGGATTTCCAGTCCACCAATTGTGGCGAAGTGCGCTTTGTCTATCGCTTGAGCTACCGGACCTCGAAGTCGAGTTCGACGTTGCCGTTTTTCCTTAACATCGTGAAAGCCTATCCCAAACGCGACGATTGCACGATCTTCGCCCGGCGCTGGCAATTGGCCACCAATCTGTCGCCGGCCCAAAAGGCAACGGAACTGCGCGACGGCCCGCTGAAAGACCTCACCTTCAAGCAAATGGAAATGAACTTCCAATCACTGCGCTTCACCTCCGGCTACATGCACGACTTCGGCGGTCAGGCCATGTACATACAGCGCATTTTTCGGGCGAAGGGCGGCAAGCTCGAACCCGTTGCCCTGGAAAACACGCCCGATGTACTGGCGGTGGAACACAACCCCGCGCTCCTCGCGGACTTCGTCGCCTATCTCAAACAGGGCGACCACCTGGACCGCCTCGACCGAGGGACCTTGGTCATCAACTTCAACCCACAATTCTTGACGAAATTCTCCGTCTCATGGTCAACGCTGGGGCGCGCCCGCACGGCCAACAAACCGTACTCGCGGCTGTTTCAGAACCGCCGCGCGTTGCTGGAGTCGATCGACATTTCGCGCTTGAAATACCTCAAATCGCACGAAGCTTTGGTGGAGCGTTTGAACAACCTGACCTGCATGGGCTGCCATCAGTCCGGCGGCACCGCGGGGTTTCATATGTTGGGCTACGCCGACGACAGATTTTCGCACGGCTTTAACAAACAGCAGCAGGCGATGTCACCACACGCCGCCGCCGAACAGGCGCGCCGCTTGACTTACGTCGAAAGCCTAGCCACAGGACGCCTGCCGAATGCTTTCCGCCCTCATTCTATTTTCCCCGAAGCCGTTTGGCCAGTCGCGGGCGGCGTCCAGTACAAACCCGCGACAGTCGGACAGTTGTGCGTAGCCGCCAATGACTTTGCCGGGTCGCCCGGTTGCGCTCCCATCAACGGTCAGCCCACAACCTGCCAGCGCACCGTGACCTCGAAGACCCAACCCGTGCTGTTCGGCGAGTGCGTGGTCAAAGGCGGGCACGCCTCATCGGGCGCTGTGTGTTGGAAAGGTGACGTAGCCGAGGTAGCAACACTACGACAAGATCGCGGCCCCATCCCCGCCTACAATCTGTTCGCATTTCAAGACAAATGGAAGTTCGGCGGCTCGGCCTATACCGGCGCTGAGTTGCAAGGCCTTCGATGCGTGCTGCCGCAAAGTGGTGCGCCGCTGGGCCGCGCTAGCCGCGCGTGCACGCTGGAAGAAGAGAACTTCACGGGGTTCGATGCCGTGCGGAAAATTCCACCACAACTTTGCGCCAATCAAGGCGGCAACGGTTTCGACTTGTGCGCGGCGGCGAGCAATTCCGGCGCCTGTCTCGAATCCCGCGTGGTGCGCGGCATGCTCGACACCTGCACGCCGTCACGCTCTTGCCGTGAAGACTATATCTGCCAGAAATTTCCCGAATACGACAAAATCTCGGATGCTTCCTACGGCTCCAGGAAAGCAGGTAAGCGCGTCAACCGCTCAACGCCGGATAGAATCAACGGCCAAGCGATCCGCGATTTGCACCAGGCGGAAGCGGGCTTCTGCGTCCCAACCTACTTCCTCTTTAATATGCGCTTGGACGGCCACCCGAGCCCGGCGACGGGCGAACCGCCCGGCCAACCCAGGATCGATCACACCCAACCGGTTCGTGGGTACAGATAGGAACTATCGCGCGCTCTTGCGCAAAAAATGATCCGCCACAACCTGCGCAATCGCCATCGTCACGCGTTTGCCAGTCGGGATATCGAGAAACTCGTTCGGCCCGTGCGCGTTTGAGTGCGGTCCCAGCACGCCGGTGACAACAAACTGCGTGTCAGGGAACTTCTCGCCCAGCATGCCCATGAACGGAATACTGCCGCCTTCGCCCATATAGACGGCAGGCTTGCCGAACGCCATTTCCGAGGCGCGCGCAACCGACGCCTCCAGCCACGGCGCCAAAACCGGCGCATTCCACCCGGTCGATCCGCGATCAAGCTTGACCTCGACCTGAGCATTGTAAGGCGCAGCTTTAGCGAGCGCCTTAGTCACAACTTCGACGGCCTTCGTTCCGTCGAGCGTTGGCGGCAAACGCAAACTGAGCTTCAAGGTCGTGAACGGCAGCAACACATTGCCCGCATCGGCAACGGACGTCAGCCCATCCGCACCAATCACCGAAAGCTGCGGCCGCCAAGTCCGGTTCAAGACCAGCTCGGTCAGATCGTCGCCCATAGGCAAAGTCCCGCCTGCTAGCGGTAATTTCGAATAAACCTCAGGTCCCAACACTTTCGCAGCCGCTCGCGCTTGTTCGATGCGCTGCGGCGGGACCTGCACATAAAGCTCGTCAAGCAGAACCCGCCCGGTTGCTTCGTCTTCGATTCGCGACAACAAATGGCGTGCAATCCTGAAGCTCGACGCCACCACCCCCGACGCATCGCCCGAATGGACACCCTCGGTCAACACCCGCACCGTCAACGTACCCATGGCCAGTCCGCGCAGCGACGTCGTCAACCACAGCTGATCGTAATTCCCGCAACCAGAATCCAGACAAATCACCAGCGACGGCTTGCCGATCCGTGCCGCCAGATGATCGATATAAAACGGCAAATCGTAACTGCCAGATTCCTCGCACGCTTCGATCAGAATGACGCACCGCGCATGGCTAACGCCCTGCTCCTTCAGCGCCAACAGCGCCGTGATCGCGCCGTACATCGCATAGCCGTCATCCGCTCCGCCACGCCCATAGAGCCGCTCGCCCTTCATCACCGGCGTCCACGGCCCAAACCCATCCCACCACCCCTGCATCTCGGGTTGCTTGTCGAGATGGCCGTAGAGCAGCACCGTATCTGCACCTTCACCGGGCACCTCGATGAAAATCACCGGCGTGCGCCCCGACAAACGCACGACGTCCAACGTCGCGCCCGCCAGCGCTGAAATCCTTTCGCGCGCCCACGCCTCCATCAGCTTGACTGCATCGTCCATGTACCCGTGCTCGACCCATTTCGGGTCATAGTACGGCGACTTGTTGGGGATGCGGATGTACTCGGTGATCGACGGTACGATCGCATCGTCCCAGCATGTGCCGATGAATTTCTTTAGGCGCTGAACATCAAACATTGTGCTGCCTCTGTCTTATGGTCTCGCCGCTTCGTCGTTCGCGCCGAATCTGTCCAGAACAACGCTCCACGCCAACACGAAGGCGCTCGTCAAAGTCATAAAACCAAAAAAGATGATGTGAAAGGCGTGGTATGCGAGGCTCTGCCAGGTCACCATGGACACGTCGACCGTCAGAATTTGTTTCCACGTAATGACCGAAAGCCCCACGACGAGCCTTGTTCGACCGAGAACGTAGAGGAACCCGCCCACCCCAAACGCACCTGTGCCTCGCGTCAACCCGTGCCATCGCATCGCAACAAAGACAATGAGGGCACAGGCGAGAACTGTGACCAAATACACTCCTTCCAGCGGCACCGTGGCCACGACAAGCATTACGAGCGCCGCGTCACGAACGGCAGAGTCGACGTCAACCCACCATCGACGGCATAGGCCTGCCCGTTGACATAGGACGCCTCGTCCGACGCGAGAAACAATGCCATTGAGGCGATCTCCTCCGGCTGGCCATAGCGCGCCATCGCATTGAGCTGCCCGATCCGGCCATCCGTACCGCGTGCCCGCGCACCATCAAAGATCGGCTTTGTCATGCCGGTTTCAATTAGCCCCGGACAAACCGCATTCACACGCACGCCGGTGCCATAGAATTCATTGGCCGCCGTTTGCACCAACGAGATTACCCCCGCTTTCGATGCCGAATAGGGTGTCGGCCCCGCATTTGCGCGAATCCCCGCGACCGATGCCGTACAAATGATCGAGCCCTTCTTCTGCGCGATCATATGCGGCGCCACATGTTTTATCGCCAAAAACGGCCCAATCAAATTCACGCGCAGAATTTCTTGCCATTGCTCAAGGCTTTGTTCGGTGATCGGTACATAGCCCCCCGAAATTCCGGCATTGGCATAAATGACGTCGATCCCGCCAAACTCCCGCAACGCACGCGCGACATAAGCGTGCACATCGAATTCCAGACCCGCATCCCCCGTCATACCCAACGCGCGGCCATTTGCTTTCGTGATGATCTCGACGGTTTCATGCACCGCTTCCGTCTTGTCGACGCAAAGCACTGCCGCACCCTCACGCGCGAACGCCTTGGCCGACGCCCGCCCGATACCTGATCCCGCGCCCGTCACAATTGCACGCTTGCCTTGAAGCCGGCTCATCATCAAATCTCCTTAGCGATATTCGTCGTTGATTGACTCCAGGATTTTCGCGCCCGGACAAAGTTCCTTCGCGCCGAGCCGGTTCAGCGGAACATCGACGGTGCGCAAAAACCCGTGCATGTCGCGTGGATTTGGATCGAGATAAAGCAATCCCGTCACCAACTCGCCCGCCTCGTGGTGCGTCTGCAAATGGTTCATAGCGGCAACCCGGTCCGTCGGATCGTAGCCGTCGTGGAGCTTGTGCAGACGGATGATCGACCCGTCGTGCTGTTCCACGTCTTGCGCCGTGCCCGGCGCATAGTCGACCGTAATCTCGGCCCGGCCTTCTATGAAGTCGATACTGTTGACCGCCTCGTTGTGTTCGCGCACGAAGTCGAAGCTCTTTGTCGAGCCCGGATGATTGTTGAACGCCACACACGGCGAAATCACATCGATGAAGGCAGGACCATTGTGCACGATCGCGGCCTTGATCAAAGGCACAAGTTGCCCCTTGTCGCCCGAAAACGAGCGCCCGACGAACGTCGCCCCCGCCATCAATGCCATGCCCACGAGGTCGATCGGCGCGTCATTGTTCGTGCCCCCTGCCTTCGATTTCGAGCCGCGATCAGCGGTGGCCGAGAACTGGCCCTTGGTCAATCCGTACACGCCGTTGTTCTCGGTGATGTAGACCATGTTCACGCCGCGCCGCACGCAATGCACGAACTGGCCGAGCCCGATCGAAGCCGAATCGCCGTCACCCGAAATGCCAAGATAAATCAGATTGCGGTTAGCGAGATTGGCCCCCGTCAGCACCGACGGCATCCGCCCGTGCACGCTGTTGAAACCGTGGCTCTGCCCGAGCAGATAGTCCGGCGTCTTCGACGAGCAGCCGATCCCCGACAATTTTGCCACCCGGTGCGGCTCGATGTTGAGCTCGTGACAGGCCTGAATCAACGCTGCCGAAATCGAGTCGTGCCCGCACCCCGCGCACAAAGTTGAGATCGCACCTTCGTAATCGCGCCGCGTGAACCCCAGATCGTTTTTCTCAAGCGCCGGATGGCGGAACTTCGGCTTGACCAAATATGTCATGACACAACCCTCGTCCGCGTCGGTTTCCCAAATGCCTTAAGCCGCGCTTCGACTTCTGCCGTGATAAAGCGCGCCGTGATCGGCGTGCCGTCAAAGTGAAGAATGGAGATGAACCGCGCCGGATCGATCGCGCCCTCATTGACCAGCAACATGCGCATCTGCGCGTCGCGATTCTGCTCGATCACAAACACCTGCTCGTGCGCATTGACGAACTCGATCACATCGTCGGCGAACGGAAACGCGCGCAGGCGCATGGTGTCGATATGGATGCCTTGGGCCTCAAGCTTTGCCATCGCCTCGTCCATCGCAGCCGACGTCGAGCCGAAATAGATCGCCCCGTATCGCGCCGGTTGCGTCGCCTGGCGGACAATGGGCTTGGGAACCAATTTTTTTGCCGTATCGAATTTGCGCAACAACCGCTGCATGTTGTCGACGTAGTCGTGGCCTTCTTCCGAATACTTGGCATAGCGGTTGCGAGATGTCCCGCGCGTGAAATAGGCGCCCTTGTTCGGATGCGTCCCCGGCAGCGTACGGAAAGGAATCCCATCGCCGTCGACATCAAGATAGCGCCCGAACTCCTTGCCCGCTTCAAGCTCTTCGGCCGTCATCACCTTGCCGCGGTCATAGGCGCGCTTGTCGTCCCAGGCGAACGGCTTCGTCAGCCAGTCGTTCATCCCGATATCCAGATCGAGCAGTACGAATACCGGCGTCTGCAAACGCTCGGCCAGATCGAACGATTGCGCCGCGAATTCGAACGCCTCGCCCGGATCTTCCGGCAGAAGCAACACGTGCTTGGTGTCGCCGTGGCTGGCGTAAGCGCAAATCTTCAAGTCCGATTGCTGCGTCCGCGTCGGCATGCCGGTCGACGGCCCGCCGCGTTGAATGTCGAAGATGACCGCCGGAATCTCCGCGAAGTAAGCAAGGCCCAGGAATTCTTGCATCAGTGATATGCCCGGCCCCGACGTCGCCGTAAAAGCGCGCGCGCCGTTCCAGGCCGCGCCGATCACCGTCCCGATCGCCGAAAGCTCGTCTTCCGACTGCACAATGGCAAAGCGGTTTTTTTTGGTTTCCGGATCGATTCGCAATTTCTTGCAATGCGCCCCGAACGCCTCCGCCATCGAGGTCGACGGCGTTATCGGATACCACGCGGCAACCGTCGCCCCGCCGTAAACAGCGCCCAGCGCCGCCGCGTCGTTGCCGTCGATAAAGATGCGATTGCCGACCTTGTCCGACCGGCGGATCTTCAGGCCGCAAACATTTCTTAAATGCTCAAGCACGTAGGCGCGCCCGACGCCGAGCGCTTCCAAATTGGGTTTGATCAAGCGATCCTTGCCCGCATATTGCTCGCCGACCAGTTTCTCGAGCTCGCCGTGCTCCATGTCCAGCAGCGCGCCAAGTGCGCCGATGCAGATGACGTTCTTGAGCAATTGCCGGTCGCGCGGGTTGTCGTAACGGCTGTTGGCCATCTCCGTCAGCGGCACGCCGATCACATTGACGTCGTCGCGGAACTTCGACGGCGGCAGCGGTTTGGACGAATCGTGAAACAGATAGCCGCCCGGATCGATAGAGGCGACATCCTTGTCCCAGGTCTGCGGGTTCATCGGCACCATCAAATCGCAACCGCCGCGCCGTCCGATCCAACCTTGGCCCGAAACGCGCACCTCGTACCACGTCGGCAGGCCCTGGATGTTCGACGGGAATATGTTGCGCGTGGCGATCGGCACTCCCATGCGCAAGATCGAGCGCGCGAACATCGCGTTGGCGCTCGCCGAGCCCGAACCGTTGACATTTGCGAATTTGACGACGAAATCGTTCGTCGCCTCTATCGGTTTTGGCATGACTGGCCTGCCTGCGCTGTTTCGAAAAGTACTTTCTGCATGTCCCAAGCGCCAGTGGGGCAGCGCTCGGCGCAAAACCCGCAATGAAGGCAGAGATCTTCGTCCTTCACCATCACCCGGCCCGTCTTCAATCCATCGGCGACGTAAAGGTCTTGGCTCACGTTTTTCGCGGGCGCCGTCAGCCGCGTCCGCAGCTCTTTTTCTTCGCCATTCTGCGTGAACGTGATGCAGTCGAGCGGGCATATATCGACGCAAGCATCGCATTCGATGCAGAGCTTGGCCTCGAACACCGTCTGCACATCGCAGTTCAGGCATCGTTGCGCCTCCGCGAAACCAAGCTTGCGGTCAAAGCCAAGCTCGACCTCCGCCCGCACATCTTTCAGCGCCACTTCGTTGGGAAGGTGCGGAACCTTAAAACGCAGATCGTTGGAAATGTCGTTGTCGTACGACCACTCGTGAATGCCCATCTTTTGGCTCATCAGATTTACCAGCGGCGGCGGCCGGTCATTCACGTCGCGGCCTTGGCAAAACTGGTCGATTGAAATCGCCGCACCATGACCGTGAGCCACTGCCCAGATAATGTTCTTGGGCCCGAACGCCGCATCGCCGCCGAAGAACACCTTCGGGTTCGACGATTGATAGGTCACCTCGTCGACCAGCGGCATGCCCCATTTGTCGAATTCGATCCCGGCATCCCGTTCGACCCAGGGAAATGCATTTTCCTGACCCACCGCGACCAGCACATCGTCGCATTCCATCTTCACGTCGGGCTCACCCGAAGGCACCAGCGTTCGCTTGCCTTTCCCGTCAAGAACAGCCTTCGCCTTCTCGAACACCACCCCGGTCAAGCAGCCCTTGATGTGGGAAAACGATTTTGGAACCAGGAAGTTATGGATCGGTATGCCTTCCCGCATCGAGTCCTCTTTTTCCCACGGACTGGCTTTCATTTCTTCAAAGCCCGAACGAACCACAACTCTCACATCATCGCCACCCAAACGGCGCGAGGTCCGGCAACAGTCCATGGCGGTATTGCCCCCGCCTAGCACTATCACCCGCTTCCCGATCTTGGTCGTATGCCCGAACGAAACCGAAGCCAGCCAGTCAATTCCGATATGAATATTTGCCTTGGCTTCTTCGCGTCCTGGGATATCAAGATTGCGTCCCCGCGGCGCACCGCAACCGACAAAGATCGCGTCATACCCTTGAGCCAACACGGCGTTCATACTGTCAACGCGCTGACCGAGTTTCAATTCAGGCTGGAGATCGGTGATAAATCCAACCTCTTCGTCTAAAACCTGTTCAGGCAATCGGAACTTCGGGATCTGGGTGCGCATCATCCCGCCCGCGTGAGGGTCAGCGTCATAGATCACAACATGATAGCCAAGCGGCAACAAATCGCGCGCCACCGTCAGCGACGCGGGCCCGCCACCAATCAGCGCAATTCGTTTGCCATTTTTTACCGTGGCCGGTTGCGGCAGCCGGTCTCGTATTTCACCTTTGTTGTCGGCAGCCACCCGCTTCAAACGGCAAATCGCAACTGGTTCGGCTTCCACCCGTCCTCGCCGGCAGGCCGGCTCGCACGGCCGGTCACACGTTCGCCCCAAAATCCCGGGAAATACATTCGAGTTCCAATTGACCATGTAGGCATCCGCATAACGGCCGGCCGCGATCATCCGGATATATTCCGGCACCGGTGTGTGCGCCGGACAGGCCCACTGACAATCGACCACTTTGTGAAAATAATCGGGGTTGGAAATATCTGTAGAACTCATGCCCCCAAGTTTCGGTTTGGCCGGCGCGTTCATGGCGTCGATACTCATAGTCTGCGCAGTCTCCTCCACCGGACCGGCCAGGGGCGTTCTTGGTTAGCCCCCGCTGCGGTCGTGCGTGCCCACTATAAACCCCATGCAGCACACCGCCATAGTCCGTTCAGGGCAATATTCCCCCTTTTCGTGCACCGCCCGACCCGGTTACATCTTCAAACCATGACGAACCTTCAAACAGAAATGCACAAGCACCCACTCCGGCTAATGTCTGCGCGCCTTCGCCGGGTCTGTGAACCCAAATCGCTCGCCTTCAAAACCACCTCCGAACTGAAACCCTTCGAAGGATTGATCGGCCAGACCCGCGCCCTTGAGGCCCTGGACCTCGGCGCCCGCATCGACAAGCCGGGCTTCAACGTCTTTGTTTTGGGCGAACGCGGCACCGCCCGCCACGGCACCGTCCTCTCTTTGATCGACCAGTATGCCGCGAAAATGCCCGCCCCCGGAGATTGGGTTTACGTGGCCAATTTCGCGCAGGCCGACCGTCCGCGCGCCATCGCACTGCCACCCGGCCGGGCCCAAAAGTTCAAAGACGCGATGGACGAGGCCATCGACGAACTGCAGTCGCTCATCCCAACCATCTTCGAAAGCGACGAATACCAAGCGCGCCGCCGCACCGCCGTCGACAGCGTCAACCATGCCCAGGAGCAAGCCTTCGAGGCCCTGAGCGAAAAGGCCCGCACCGAGCACTTCGCCCTGCTGCGCACGCCCGTCGGATTCACCTTCGCTCCCATTGTACAGACGGGTGTCATGAAGCCAGAAGACTTCAATGCCCTGCCCGATGCCGAGCGCAAAGTGATAGCCGGCAAGCTCGAACCGTTGCAGAATGAACTTGCCGTTCTGCTCGAACGCCTTCCCGGCTGGGAACGCGAACGCCGCCAGAAAGTGACGGAACTCAACCGCGAATACGCCCACCTGTCTGTCATGGACGTGGTCAAAGACGTTTGCCGCGCCTTCGCCGATTTGCCTGACGTGCTTGCACACATCGAAGCGGTAACACAGGAACTGATCCGCCACGCCGGTTTGTTTCGCGTCTCCTCGATCGCCAAACGGGAAGAAGTTGTGCCCGACGTGGCGGTGGCCGATCTCACCACCGAGTCCGATCCGCGCCTGCGCCGCTTCCGGGTTAACCTGTTGGTCGGCAATGGCGCCAAAGCCACTGCCCCCGTTGTCGTCGAAGACAACCCGTCGATTGGCAATCTCGTCGGCCGCATCGAACAACAAGCGCAAATGGGCGCCTTGTTCACCGATTTCACGCTCATCCGCCCCGGCAGCCTGCATTTGGCCAACGGCGGATATTTGCTGATCGACGCACGCCGATTGCTGCTTGAGCCCTATGCGTGGGAGGTGCTGAAACGTTGCTTGCGCGCCCGCACCGTGACGATTGAATCGCCCATGGACCGCATGTCGATCATGAGCACGCAGTCCCTGAAGCCCGATCCCATCCCGCTCTCGACCAAGGTCATCTTGTTCGGCGACCGCCAACTCTATCATACGCTGTTCGAGGGCGACCCCGACTTTGCCGAATTGTTCAAAATCGCCGTCGACTTCGAGGACGCGGTCGATTGGAGCGATCAGTCCGTTGCCGACTACGCCCGGTTGATCGGCTCGATCGCGAAACGTGAAAACTTGCGCCCGCTCTCCGCCGAGGCCGTAGCCCACGTCATCGAAGAACTCGGGCGCGAAGCCGAGGACACGTCGAAACTGTCGCTGCGCATCGGAACCCTTGCCGACCGCTTGCGCGAAGCCGATTTCTGGGCCGCCGAATCCGGACACAAACTTATCGACGCCGCCGACATCGACCGCGCGATGGCCGCCTACGTGCGAAGGCACGAGCGCGTCAGCATCCGCTCGCGCGAAATGATCGAACGCAACATCATGTTGATCGACACCGCAGGCAGCAAGGTCGGCCAGATCAACGGCCTCAGCGTCATGTCGCTTGGCGGCTTCGCCTTCGGCAAGCCCAGCCGCATCACTGCGCGCGTGCGCATGGGCACCGGCCAGGTCAACGACATCGAGCGCGAAGTCGAACTCGGCGGCCCTTTGCATTCCAAAGGCGTGTTGATCCTCTCGTCCTTCCTCTCCAGCCGCTACGCCCTCGACCGCCCGCCGTCGCTGTCGGCCAGCATCGTCTTCGAACAATCCTACGGCGGCATCGACGGCGACAGCGCTTCGTCGGCCGAGCTCTATGCCTTGCTCTCGGCCCTCGCCGACGTGCCGATCCGCCAAAACTTTGCCGTCACCGGCTCCGTCAATCAGCGCGGCGAAGTCCAGGCTATCGGCGGCGTCAACGACAAGATCGAAGGCTTCTTCGAACTCTGCCGCACCCGCGGCCTCAACGGCACCCACGCCGTGATGATCCCCAGGGCCAACGAGCAACATCTCATGCTGCGCCGCGATGTCGTCGCCGCCGTCGAGGAAGGCAAGTTCCACATCTTCTCGGTCGCATCCATCGACGAAGGCATCGAGCTCCTCACCGGCATTCCGGCCGGCGAGCGCAACAAGAAAGGCGTCTACCCCGAGAGCACGATCAACCGGCTGGTCGAAGACAAATTGATCGCCTTCTCGAACGCCCGCCGCAAATTCGCACTCAACACCCACACGACGCCTTAGCTCTGTAACACCGACGCGTCGATGTCCTGAATGCGGGTCCGGCCGATCAACGCCATGCTGGTGCGTAACTCGCGCTTCATCGTCTCGAGCACGGCGGTCACACCGGCCTCGCCCTTCGCCGCGACGCCGTAAACCCACGCCCGTCCGATGAGGCAAGCTTTTGCACCCAGCGCCAGCGCCCGCGTCACGTCTTGCCCCGAACGAATCCCACCATCCATCAGCACAGTCGTTTTGGAACCTACTGCCTCGACGATCTTGGGCAACGCCATGATCGAGGATTGCGCCGCATCGAGTTGCCGCCCGCCATGGTTTGAAACCACGATCCCGTCCGCGCCCGTCGCCACCGCCTCGCGCGCGTCATCGGCTTCAAGCACGCCCTTGAGAATCAGCGGCCCCTTCCACAGGCCGCGCACCCATTCGAGATCTTTCCACGTCACGCTCGGATCGAGCGCCGTCGTCGTCCAGGCGAGCAGCGCGCCCAGCGAATTCGCACCCTTCACAACACCACTCAAATTCCCAAACGTCAGCGGACGCCCCTTGATGCCCACATCGTAGATCCATCGCGGATGCGCCGCGAAATTCGCCGCCAACCGCAACTTCGAAATCGTCGATAGGCTTCCGCCCATGCCATTGCGAATGTCACGATAGCGCGTACCCAGCACCGGCAGATCGACGGTGAACACCAACGCGCCGCAATTCGCAGCCTGTGCGCGCGCAATGATCTCGCGCACCACGCCGCGATCCTTCATCATATAAAGTTGAAACCAGAACGGCTTCGCGGTTGCGCGCCGCACTTCCTCGACCGGGCAAATCCCAACAGTTGAAAGCGTAAATGGAATGCCGGCCTTCTCGGCCGCGCGCGCCGCCTGCACCTCGGCGCGGCGCGCCATCATGCCGGCAAAGCCGACAGGCGCCAGGATCAAAGGCAGCGACAGGTTCTGACCGAAAATCGTCGTGGCGGTATCGAGCGCCGAAACATCGCGCAACACCTTCTGCCTCAACGCAAAGCGATGCAGATCCTGGCGATTGGCGTTCAGCGTCGCTTCTTCGAAAGCCCCGCCGTCGACATAATCGAACATCAAGCGCGGCAACCGCCGCCGCGCCAATTCGCGATAGTCCGATACCGATGCAGGTGCGAGCATGGATTGATCCCAACGGGCAACGAACTATCGTGCCCAGTTTTCAGTTTTCAGACCCTCAACACGCAAGAACTCGCGCTCATTGGCGGTGATGAGCGTCCAGTTTCGTCTCAATGCCTGCCCCGCTATCAGATAGTCGTAGGCTCCGATCGGGCGCCCGGTGATTTCGAGCTCAGCCCGAATGCCCCCCGCGGCGGTAGCGTCGTCCACGTCAAACGGCACTTTGCTGAGCTTGCCGAACAACTGCTCGTATTTCTCACGTGTCTCCGCCTCGCGGTCAATCTTGCGTAACCCGAACTCGATCTCAAAAAGACTGAGTGCGGATACATACAACGCCGCTTGATTGCGAGCCATCTCACCGAGCCGGTGGCGCACCTGGGTTGGCCGCCCGTTGACGACGGCAATGCACACATTGGTGTCGAGAAGATAGCTCACCCTATAGGCAACCGTTTCGCGGGCTTCGGCTGCGGCGGCCGTTTGAGCGGCGGCGCCGCTATTGCGTCTATTGACGCAAAAACCTCATCCCAGGAATTCAGAGTGGGCTCGAGCAACACCCCCCGGCCAACCCGTTTCACATCAAGCTCCTTGCAAGTGAATCGGAACTCTTTGGGCATGCGCACCGCCTGACTGCGCCCGGACATGAATACTTTTGCCTTTGCCACGAATGCCTCCAGAAAGATATATCGTTGATATATATCAATTCAGTCCTTTTGTCAATGAACTCGAATATCGCCGCCCGAGTTCGCCAACGGTCTCGTAAAACTCTGCCACCGTCTCGTCGATAATCTGCCTGACCGGCTTTACGCTATCGATGCGGCCCGCGACCTGTCCCGACAGCGCGATCGAGGATTCCATGTCGCCACCAAAATAAAGATCCTTCGCCCGCCCGAACTCGGCCATGACCGGCGGCCCTTGATAATTGGGAACCAATTCGCGTTCAAGCCGCGTCGTCTTTTCCGTCCGCAGCGCCCGCAATGCCGGCCGCGAGAACTGATTCAAAAACACCGTGCTCGTATCTTCCGCCGCAATGATTGCGTTCTTCCAGTTCTGATGCACCGGCGATTCGGTTGCCGACACCATCCGCGTCCCCATTTGCACCGCTTCCGCGCCCAGCGCAAAGGCCGCCGCCATCGTCCGCCCGCAGGTGATACCGCCCGCGGCGATAATGGGAACATCCACCTTCTCGCGCACCAGCGGCAGCAACACCATCGACATTACCGCTTGCGGGTTCTTGAAGCCCCCGCCCTCGCCACCTTCAACGACAAGCCCGTCAACGCCGGCCTCCACCGCTTTTAACGCCGCCTTCAGCGTTGGCACGACGTGAAACACCGTCAAACCCAGCGCTTTCAGCTCGCGGCAAAACTTTCCCGGATCGCCGGCCGAGGTCGTGACAAACTTCACGCCCTGTTTGACCACCGCATCGTCAACCCATTTGACGATATTGGGATCGCGCACAAACGCCAGCGCAATGTTGACGCCGAACGGCTTCGACGTCAGCTGCTTCATCTTCAATATCTCTTCCCGTACCGCCTCAAGCTCGCCCGACGAGGTCTCGATGATCCCAAGCCCGCCAGCATTCGACACCGCCGACGCCAGCGGCGAGCGTGCAATCCAGCCCATCGGAGCCTGTACAATCGGGTACTCAACCCCAAGCAATTCAGTCATTCGATTAGAAAAGCGCATCAACCAATCTCCCGGAAGTCCCAGAGTTCACCATATAAAAACGCCGCCGTCTCGTGCAGGCTCGAAAAGCGTGACGGTGCATATATTTTCAACGCCAGGCCTTTCGGCGCGGGTCCGGCCCGGGTAACTTCGCGACCAAGCCCATTTGACCGGAAGCCCCCCAATGCCCATCACAAAATGCTTCGCACTCATAGCCTTGCTCGCGCTCGCCGCCTGCGGCGACAGTTCCAAAACCTCGTCGTCCAAAACCCCGCCTGTCCGCGTCGCCTGCACCACGCCCGAGCAGGCAGGCAACAAAGCCGCCGACATCACCCGCAAACTGGTCGAAGCAAAAAAGCAGGGCACCATCACCCAGGACCAGTACATCGCCTTCAACAACATCATGAGTTCCGGCTTCAGAGCCTGGGCCGAACGCCAGGACCTGAAAACCTACTGCGCCACCCTCGACCGCCTCGTCAAAGACGCGGCCTTGAACTAGGGGGAGTACCCCCCAGTCACCCCCCCTATTTGCATGCAAACCTTGCAATAAGACCTGCTGTTAACTGCAGAACTGGCGTGAACTGATTTTCCAAACGCACAATCTGCGACGGCCTGTCGCAGCATTTTGAATCGAAAATTGAAGCCAGCCGCCCCGCCAAAAACTCAACAAGAACATCAATTTCCGTTATATGAACAAATAGAGAACCAATCGCAAAGTGTCAAGAGCGCTATGCGCAAGCATCAGCAATTCATCGCATAGCCGCGTGCGCGTCACCGCGTGGGGACCGCCGAAGCAGGGCTGGTACTCAAGATCAGAATTAGGTGACACGGGAACACAGTAAAAAGGAATTTCACACGAAGACACGAAGAAGACGTGAGGCGCTCGTTGGCCTACCTGGTCCACACAATGATCGAACCCACTTCCCCAGCCAAAAATCACCGCGCCGTTTTTGGCCCAATTCCCACCAAGTAAAAAATATTTGACAAGTCAAAAATCTTTGACTATTACTGGTGTCACATATTTTTGACACACGAGGGCTCCACCATGTCATTTCGCGAAAAATCAGCCTGGGTCATGACCATCGTCATGACCCTCGCAGGCGTGTACTACCTCCACCTTTTCACCAAGGCTTCGGCAGCACTCGGCGCTTCGCCGCCGCCCGCAATCGTCATCCCCTACATCATCCTCATTATCATCGCTTCTATCATTGCCCAGTCAACGATCGCAGTTTCTTCGCCCACCGAAGCCAACGCCCCGGCGGACGAACGCGAGAGAACGGTGCAACACCGCGCCGGCAACTGGTCGGGAATGGTGCTCAGCGTCTGCATCGTCACCGCGGCTGGCCATTTCCTGGTCTACGCCGACGGCAACATGCTCTTCCACCTCATCATGGGCGCCATGATGGTGGCGCAGATCGCGGAATACATCTTCCAGATCGCCCTCTTCCGCTCGCGCGTCTAAGGCATGGCGAAGCCGCCCCCCATCACCAACCGCGTCCGCGAACTGCGCGAACGCCACGGCGCCATGAGCCAACAAGCCCTGGGCGAAGCCATCGGCGTCACCCGCCAAACCATCATCGCCATCGAACAAGGCCGCTACTCCCCCTCACTGGAAAGCGCCTTCCGGATCTCCCGCGTGTTTGGCGTGAGCCTGGAAGATGTGTTTGGTTGGGAGGAAGAGTGACGCCCCTCACGTCTCAAAATTTGACGTCAGAAAGCGGAGTGCTCAAGCAGCCATTGCGCCCTACATCATGCGCCCATGAAAGTGAAGGGAGTGGCCAGCATGAGCTTTCGCATCAAAGGACTGCAAGCTGCACAATTCGAACATCTATTCGGATTGAGCGACGATGAACTCAAAGCCCATAACGCCAAACGCTATGTCGCCGACAGCAAGCCCGGCTTTCCCTGCCGCTTCACCCTGGAAGATGCCGAACCAGGTGAGACGCTGCTTCTGGCGCCCTATCGCCATCAAACATCGCGCACCGCTTATGCGTCTGAGGGTCCGATCTTCATTCGCGAGCGCCGCGCGAGTTTCGCAGAGTATCTCGACGAAATCCCCCAACAGCTCCGCTCGCGCCTAATCTCACTACGCGCCTATGGCGACGACGGCATGATGATCGACGCCGACGTCGTTGGCGGAAAATCTTTGCAACCTCTCATCGAACGCTTTCTCTCCAACGAACGCGCAAGCTACCTCCATGCCCATTTTGCCCGCCGCGGCTGCTACGCCGCGCTAGTCGAGCGCGCCTAATCCTCAAGTTGCATCGTGAAATATTACGCCCAGCGTCATGCGCGCTCCACTGTGCACAGTGCTCACCCCGTGCCGCATGGCGACGCGCGAAAATCCCTTCGCCGATTTGATCGGGCGGTGATTGACGGCAAAAATTATCATGTCGCCTTGCGCTAGTTGAACCACTTCGGCGCGTGTTTGCCGGCGCGGTGCCGTTTCCGTCAACACGAATTCGCCACCGTTAAATTCATCGGCCGCGCTCAACAACACCGCCACTTGCAACGGAAAGTGAATGCCGCCGTAAAGATCTTGATGCAGCCGGTTGTAATCGCCCGGCCCATACTTCAACAGCAACGGCGTCGGCCGCAATTGGCCGTGACCATGACACACCTCCAAAAATGAGCTCAGCGTTGCGGGATAGAGAGCCTCGCTTCCCAACATACCGGCCCACGCATTGGCAATTGGAGCCAAGCGCGCATAAAGCACGTCCCGCATCGCCGTTATCTGCTCGGGCAAGGGATAGCCAAAATATTGATACTCGCCCTGCCCAAACCCGTGCCGCGCCATCACAACCCGGCTGCGAAACAACGCCGCCTGATCGTACAAGCTTTGTGTTCGCTCGCAGTCCGCCTCGTCGAACACCTGGCGAATGACGGCATAACCCCGTTCGTTGAGCGCAGCGTCTACCGCCGCCCAATCCGCGCCTGCAATGCAATCCAGCGCCGTCATCGCCTACTCTGCCGCTTCCTTGGCAAGCAGCGCCGTCTTGCGTTTCACCCCGAAGTGATAGCCGCCAAGACTGCCGTCGCTGGCCACCACCCGGTGACAGGGAATAGCCACCGCAATCTTGTTGGCGCCGCACGCTTGCGCCACCGCACGGCTAGCGCTGGGCTTGCCAATCGACTTTGCAATCTCGCCATAGCTGCGGGTTTTACCGGCTGGAATTTTTCGCAGGGCTTGCCACACCCGTTCTTGAAAAGCCGTTCCGCGAATATCGAGCGGCAAATCAAGCACGCCTGCAGGCTCTTCGACCAACGCAACCACACGCGCCAGCGCGACTTGCAAATGCCCGGACGCCTCACGCAGGACAGCATTTGGGAAGCGCGATTGCACGGATGCGAGCGCCGCCTTGGCACTATCACCGAATGCCAACGCACACAAACCCCGCTCACTCATCGCAATGCCAACAAAACCAAGCGAGCAGCGCGCAACGCCTGCCTGCAAAATAATCGCCGCGCCGCCTGTCTTCACATCACCTGGCTTGACGCCCAAGCGCCGGCTGGCTTCATAAGCACGGCTAGAGGAATTGAACCCGGAATCATAAAGCGCCGCCGTCACCGTCTCGCCGCGCTTCAATCGATCGCGAAACATTTCGACCCGTTTGGCCAAAGCGTATTGCTTCGGCGACAAGCCGGTCGCCAGTTTGAACAGGCGATGAAACCGCCCTTCACTAAATCCTGAGTCGCGCGCCAACACACTCACGCTCGGAATCTCTTCATCATGCTCAAGCCTGCGGCACGCCTTCGTCACCATCTCGGCAATCCGCGCGCCTTGCGCCGGCTCGTCCGGTCTGCACCGCAGGCAGGCGCGGTAACCAGCCTTCCGCGCCAAGGGGATGTCGTCAAAGAATTCTATGTTCTCACGCTTGGGTGGTCGCGCCGGACACGTGGTTCGGCAATAAATTCCGGTGGTTTTCACAGCAATAACAAACAGACCATCAGCCCGCGCATCGCGCGCCTCAAACGCCCGATAGCGCTCCGCTTCGCTGGAATAGACTTGAGCCTTGCCCACAATCACATCGTCCATGTTCAACATCTTTTCGGTCCTTGATGAAGTATCGAGTCCCAGGATGGAGACCTCGGGACGCTATCGCACCCCGCTTTCTGACGCCAAACTGCCTTACGGCCGGTAACCCGTCGCACGCAGTCCGGGCAACCGCAACGGCGCGGCCAGATTGGCGAATTCGCAGGCTCGCTCCCTTAGTCTTTGACGTAACGCTCAAGCATTGAGCGGCCGATCTCTGCCGACGACGGCCAATGTCCCTGCCGTTTGCCCCCGTGTCGTTGGTACCTGCCAAGGTTTGCTGGGTCGGGTTGAACCGCCGTCCCACCCAAGAGAAAAAGCATGCCGGCCGCATCGCTCGGCATCCGCGCAATGAACGCGTCCGCTTCGTGCAACATATTTCGAATGCGTTGTGACAATTCCGGAATGTCCAGTGGCTGGTCCACAGCAAGCGAACGAAATTCTTCAGCCGTGAACCGGCTATGCCTTACGATGTCCGACAACATCTGCTCGGGCGTTTGCCCTGGAAATCGCCCGACAGCAGCCCACACGACGGCGCCGAGAGGCAAAATTCGCTCATGAATCGTGACCAGATCGACGACATCACGCGGAACGCGGCGATCTGCGGCGGCCGCCGCTTTGTTGGTTGCCAAGTCGATCGGATGCAACACGTAACCAAAAAGCGGGTCAGCCACTACAGGGAAAAACCGAAAGTCACTGTCGGCCACCCAGTCGAGCTGCGTCGTTTCCCCCAAACCTTTGACGAGTGCGCTGCGCTTGCCTGTCCCGCGTGCGGACGTCCACACGACTTCGAAGCCTGCCTTCGCAATCGTAGCAGCATCGGCTTCGGCGATAGCCGCCAGGCGCTCGTCGCCGTCCTGAAATATGTCGATGTCGGCGGAATATCGTGGACCATCACGATTGAGCGCCACGGCACCAGCAACGTAACTTTCCGGATCGCGCTGGCCCGCCAGAAGCTGCAACAAAGTCGTCTGAAGCCGGCTAAGTGGCACGGCACAGATGCTCTATCTGTTCGGCAAGACGGCGCCCGCTCATCCGGCCGTGCGTTTTCAGCGCGCGCGTAATCGCCATTGCGTCGGCGTCTGTCGGCGCCTCGACGGGCCGTTGACTCCAAAGTGCAATCGCACCGAACTCTGCAAAGGCTTGCCGGTAGAGACGATCGATCTCGCGGCGTCGTTCCTGTTCACTCATGACCCGATCATCGCACGAAATGGATTTTAACAAAATCGGCAAGCGGGCGATACGGAACGCCCCCTTGATGCGATCACCTGCCTCAAGGCCTATACCCCGTTGCGCGCGTCCCCGGCGTCCGCAACGGTGCCGCCAGATTGGCGAATTCGCACAAGATTTTGCGCGTTTCGCGCGGATCGATGATCTCCTCGATGCCGAACTTCTCCGCCGTGCGGAACGGCGAGCGCACGCGATTGAGCCGCTCGTCGATCTCGGCCCGCATTTTTACGGGATCCGCCGCCGCTTCAAGATCGCGCCGGTAGGCCGCTTCGATCCCGCCTTCGAGCGGCAATGATCCCCAATCACCCGAAGGCCACGCATAGCGGAACGGCAACCGGCTGGCATTTTGCATCGCAGCACCCGCTACCCCAAACGCCTTGCGAATCAAAATCGTGCACCACGGCCCGCGCGCCTGATAGATCGCCGTCATCGCCCGCGCCCCGTGCCGGATCGTCGCCGCCTGCTCGGCTTCAAGCCCGATCCGGAACCCAGGAATGTCGACGAGATGCACCACCGGCAAATGAAACGTCTCGGCGAAATCGACAAAGCGCGTTACCTTCAGGCTCGACTCCGCCGTCCACGCTCCACCATAGATGTAAGGATCGCTAGCCAGCACCGCCACCGGCCAACCATCCAGCCTTGCCAACCCGCAAATCGACGAGCGCCCGTGTTGGCGCCCGATCTCGAAGAACGATCCCGTGTCGAACACCGCCTCGACAATGGCGCGCATTTTGTAAACCTGACGCCGCGAACGCGGCACGATCTTGATTAGCATCTCCTCACGCCGGCCCGGATCATCGCCCTGCGCTCCACGCGGCGGCAATTCATGCACCGACGACGGCAGATACGACAGAAACTGCCGCGCCCGCGTAAAACCTTCCGCTTCGCTCTCGACCTCATCATCGACCGCGCCGTTCTTCGCATGGATCGATGACCCGCCGAGCTCCTCCTTCGTCAGATCCTCACCAATCTGTTTCACCACTGGCGGACCGGCGGTGAACATCTGCGCCGTGCCTTTGACGATCATCGAATAATGGCTCGTCACCATGCGCGCAGCACCAAGCCCCGCAACGCTGCCCAGCGCCAATGCAACGACAGGCACCTCAGACAAGTTGGCAACCACATCGTCCCAGGCGGGATTGGCGGGGACATAGGTGAAACCCGAAGTCTCATACGTCTTCACTGACCCGCCACCGCCGGAGCCATCAACGAGCCGGATCATCGGCAGCCGCAACTCGCGCGCCATCTGCTCGGCCACTTCCTGCTTGCGCTTGCCCGCCATGTCGGCCGAGCCACCGCGCACCGTAAAGTCATCGCCCGCGACAACAACCGGCCGCCCCTCAATCAACCCGCGCCCGAAAATAAACGGCACCGGCGTAAAACCAATCATCGCGCCGTCCGGCCCATACTCAGCCGAACCGGTGATCGAACCCACTTCATGAAACGAGCCGGGATCGAGCAACGCCGCGACGCGCTCGCGCACCGTCAGCTTGCCCAACGAGCGATGCTTCGCCACCCGCTCCTCGCCACCCATCTCGCGCGCCAGCGCCTGACGCCGGCGCAATTCTTCGATGTCGCTTTCCCAGGACATCACGCCGCCTTCCGCTTTTCCGGCGTGAACTTGACGCCGATCTTGCGAATTGCGTGGACGAAATTGTTCGGCGCGATGTCGATCTCGCCGGTCCAGTGCATGTCCGGGAAGCGCGTCAGAATTTGCCGGTACACGGCCTCGAGCTGCATGTTGGCCACCCGCTGACCCAAACACACATGCGGCCCGATGCCAAACGCCATATGGTCCTTCGCATTGGCGCGCGACGCATCGAAGCGGTCGGGATTGGCAAACACCGCCGGATCGCGATTAGCAGCCCCATAATACATGATCACTTTCTCGCCCTCGGCGATTTTCTGTCCACGAATCTCAGCGTCTTTCGTCGCCGTGCGCCGCATATACATGACGGGCGACACCATCCGGATCGCCTCATCCACCATCGTTGGCAGCAGCGCCAAATTTGCTTGCACCCGCGCTTTCTCCGCTGCGAACTCGGTAAGCAATTTGATCGTCCCCGAAATAGAATTGCGCGTCGTATCGTTACCGGCAAACACGATCAGCAACCACGACCCGTCGAGAAACTCGTCCGGCAACAGATCGCCGTCAACCTTGGCCAGCGCCAGCGCCGTCAGCAGATCCTCGCGCGGTTCCGCCCGCCGCTTGAGCAACAGCGCCCGCCCATAGTCGAACATCTCCTGCACGTTGGTCATAAACTCGCCAAAGAACGCCGGATCGATCGACCCCAGATTTTTCTCAGCCACGATATAACCGGCCAACTCCAGAAAATGCATCCAGCGCACCAGCTTTGCCCGGTCGGATTCGGGGATCCCCAAAATTTCCGACAGCGTGAACAGCGGCAATTCCGCCGACACATGCTCAACCAGATCGCACGTCCCCATCGGCGCGATCACGTCGAGCAACGCCGTGACCTTGCGCTCGACCTTGACCTTTAGATCGGCCACGTATTTCTGGGTGAAGAACGGCAAATGCTCGCGCCGCAATTCGAAATGGATCGGCGGATCCATATTGATCATCTGATCGAGCGAGGCCCGGTGCAGCACCGGATGGCGCTGTTCCGGCCGCCCATAAGCCATCAGGATGCCGCCCTTCTGCGATGAAAAAGTCTTGGGATCTAGCGACACCGCCCGCACATCGTCATAGCGCGTCAAGGCCCAGAACCCGCCGCCAAGCTCGACCGGCTCCGTGCACCAGCACACCGGCGCACTCTCCCGCATCGTCTTGAAAGCGCCAAACGGCTGCCCGCTTGTGAAAGCGGAATAATGCGTAAGATCAACCGGCGGATCGAAAGCAAACGCGCGCCCAAACTTCGGCTCAGGCGAATATGTCTCAAGGATTTGATCAGCGAGGGGCTTCAGCACGCAAATCTCCAATGCAAAAAACCAGCATCCGCCGCACGAGCGCGCCAGGTCAAGGCAATTGGATTGGCAGGCCCTGCCCAAAACGCAGCGTCGCCCCCGCGCTTCGCCAAGCACAAAGCACGCACCCGCCGCAAAACCCGGCTAGTGCGCAACAGATTGATTTTACTTGCTTATTTACTGGAGCGGGCGAGGCGATTCGAACGCCCGACCCTAACCTTGGCAAGGTTATGCTCTACCCCTGAGCTACGCCCGCGCTCCGCGTAAGGGCGTGGGTTATGGCGTAAACCCTTGCCCGATGCAACACCCTTGGTCGGCGCCATTTACTCAACCTCAAGCACCGCCAGCCGCTGCTGATAAACCGGCACCAAACAGCTGACGAGAGCCACCGCACCCTTCAAGCACGTCCGGTCCCGTAGCTTGAGCCAATCCCGTTGCCCCTGCTGAAGCGCCGCGCGCGCTTTGACATCCTCCGCCCATGTCAGCTTGCCCGCATAGGCTTCGCCCACATGCCGGTCGAGCCGCGCCAGATCGCGCGAGCCGCAAATGGCCTGCTCAACCGCGCTACGTGCCAGCTTGCAATCGAACGACGCGGCCGGCGCCCGGATATCCACTCGCATCGTGTCTTTGATGTTCGTCAGCGGAATGCGCACTTCCTGCGGTCCAGCTGCATACGCTGCAACCTGATACGCATCAAAAGTAATCACAAGCTGGTCCGCCATCAGAACAAAACTATGGAAATTGCGCGCATTGACACCGGCGCCCCGTTTGATCCAATCAAGGTCCAGCGTCTCGACCAAGTCCCGCTTCAACTGCGCAATCGAAATTGCGCTGATGCGCGTAATGCCGCGTGGCGTAAAGATTTCCGCCAATTCTGCACGATAGCCGTCGGGCCGCAGGAAATGAAAAGTCTCGGACGAACTGTTGGGATGCGCCCCACCGCTAAAACTGTAATAGGTGAACGCCAGCGAAAGCACAGTATCGTCATTGCGCGGCACCTCGTAGGTAATCTCCGCCCGCCAAGCCGGCGTTTCGCGCGACCCCGGGTCCTTCGCCGCCTCGCTGAATTCGCGGGCAAGATTGCGCGCCCAGACTTCAACCGCCCAGTCAATCGCGGCCAACCCCGTCCTGGGGTAGGAAACCTCCAGCGAATACTGCGCCTTGTCTTCTTTGATTTGCAGTTTGACGATCTTCAGGGGCGCTGCATTGGCGCCCATCGCCACCACGCCCCAGATAATCGCGGCGGCAAAAAAGTTGTGAACCTGCATGACACGTCGAGCCCCATTGGCAGTTTAGTCTGCCAGGATCGAGCATGGCACAGCCCGCACCCCAACGGTCCAGTGTCAATGTGCTGAAATTTGTCGCAGCCGCAGGCCCCAGCCCGCAAAGCTTGGCGCTTTCCGCACCCCTGCTAGACCGGTATAAGCAAATCGCGGCAAGGCGTTATGGGGCGCTTGGCAATCGCCCCTGAACACACCACTTCATCACCAGACAACAATAGGCGCAGCAGACACCATGCAGACCATCATTGGGCAAAAACCCGCCGTCAGCGCGCCATCTCCCGATGGCCTGATCAAAGACACCACCGAGCGCACCTTTGTGACTGACGTCATCGAAGCCTCAAAAGACGTGCCTGTACTGGTGGATTTTTGGGCGCCGTGGTGCGGCCCCTGCAAGCAGTTGACCCCCGTACTCGAAAAAGTCGTGCGCGAGGCCAAGGGCGCCGTCAAACTTGTAAAAATCAACATCGATGAGAACAAGCGCATCGCCGCCCAAATGCGCATTCAGTCGATCCCGGCCGTCTACGCCTTTCGCAATGGCCAACCCGTCGATGGCTTTACCGGCGCTTTGAAAGAATCAGACGTCCGCGAATTCATCAAGCGCCTGGGTGCAGATGCGGGCCCTTCACCCGTCGATGAACTCCTTGGCATCGCGGCTGAAGCCGTCACCGCTGGCGATCTGGGGACAGCAGCCCAGGCCTATGCGCAAATCCTGCAAGAAGAACCGCAACACCCCGCAGCACTGGCGGGCCTCGCCCGCTGCTATCTGGCCAGTGGCGATATCGAGCGCGCACAGCAGGCGTTGGCCATGGTGCCACCGGAACATCTGACCCACGAAGCCGTCGTCGCTGTCGCTGCCCAGTTGAAACTGCGCGAGCTCGCCCCCAGTGCGAACGATCTGCAGGCTCTGCGTGCCAAAGTCCAAAAAGAACCGGCCGATCACCAAGCCCGTTTCGATCTCGCATCGGCGCTCGCCGCAGATGCACAATCAGAACCGGCCATTGACGAATTCCTCGAAATCATCCGCCGTGATCGCAACTGGAATGAAGGCGCCGCACGTCAGCAATTGCTGACCTTGTTCGAAGCCATTGGCGCCGCCGACCCCATCGTCAGAAATGGGCGCCGCAAGCTTTCAACGCTTTTGTTTTCCTGATGTCTTTACCGCTAACCCTTTTCAATCTGCCCCAGGTCATCCCCCTGTTTCCGCTCGCCGGCGCTTTGCTGCTGCCGCGCGGTCGTTTGCCGCTTCATATTTTTGAGCCCCGCTATCTGGCGATGATCGACGACGCGCTTCGCCATCAACGGGTGATCGGCATGGTTCAGCCGGCCAACGCCGAGACGCCGCCCGCTCTCTACCCCGTAGGCTGCCTTGGCAAAATAACATCCTGGAATGAAGCCGATGAAGGGCGTTATTTAATCACGCTGACCGGCCTTGTCCGCTTTCGTATAATGGCAGAAGTGCAAACCATGACTCCATACCGTCAGGTCACCGTCAATTATACAACGTTTGCCGCCGACCTTGACACCATCGCCGACGATTCCTGCGTTGACCGCAAGCGGCTGAGCGCAAGCCTGAAAACTTTTTTCAAGCAGCGCGAAATGGAAAATTTTTGGCCTGCGGTGGAATCAGCACCGGGCGAGGTCGTGATCAATTCACTCTCGATGATTTGCCCGTTCGAGGTCGCCGAAAAACAGGCCTTGCTCGAAGCACCCACCTTGGCAGACCGCGCCCATCTCCTGACCGCGCTTGTCGAGATGACGGCCGCAGCGCATGGCGGTCCAGCCGGGGCACTGCAATGACCACAGAACAAACGCCGGCCGGCGGCGTCGATCCAAAACTGCTCGAACTCCTGGTCTGCCCGCAGACGAAAGGGCCATTGCGCTATGACGCCGCCAAACAGGAACTCATTTCACCTTCGGCACGTCTCGCCTACCCGATCCGCGACGGTGTCCCCATCATGCTGCCCGACGAAGCACGCGAACTTGCCGACGACGAGCTGAAACCGTGAGCCCCGCCGCCAACTGGCCCACAACCATTCGCTACAAAAGCGCCGTCCGGATTTTGACCGTAACCTTTGACGGCAAAACAGAATTCGATCTGCCCGCCGAATATCTGCGCGTCGAAAGTCCAAGCGCTGAAGTTCAAGGGCACGGCGCCAGCACCAAAGTCACGGTCGCGGGTAAAAAAAATGTCGGTATCAGCGACATCAAGAAAGTTGGCCTCTACGCCGTTCGCCTTGTCTTTGACGACGGCCACGACACCGGCCTGTTTTCGTGGGAATATCTCTTTCAATTGGGTGCAGAACAGACCAAACGCTGGTTCGAATACGAACAGCGCCTGAAAGCCAAAGGCCTGACCCGCGAGGCGTAATCCGCATGTTGCCTGAAGTTCCATTTCCGGGATTCTGGTATTTTATCGCCCTCGCCATCGCGATGATCGCCTGGCGCATTTGGGGCGAGCGCGTGACCGCCGCCATGCGCCGTTTCGATCAACGCCGCCACGACGCCGAACTTCAGGCGCTTTATGATCGCACGAATCCCAACTCCCATTTTCGCCAATCCGTCGAACAACTCAACGACGACACGCCGCCCGTTGAACCAACGCGGGCCAACGGGCAAGCCGCGTGGAACGGCACCATCTTCGCCTCCCGTGAAGAAGCCGACGCCGCGCGCTGGCGCCATGTGCTCAGCCAGGCTCGCGATTTCTACCAGGATCTTGACCGCTCATACGGCAATCGCATTTCCGGCCGCAAATCAAAGGATACAATCAGCAAGGACGGCGACTGATCACATCGCATCGCCCCGCATCAAACGCGGAACTTCACCCGCTTCGCCTCCGGCCTGGCGCATGAAAAACTGCTTCAGCGGCGTGATCGCATCGACCAGATCAAGTCCTGCCCGCCGCGCAAATTTCAACGGCGCAATATCGTTTGAAAACAGCCGGTTCATCGCGTCCATGCTCGTGGCCAGCAACGCATTGTCGAACCGCCGCCAGGATTCATAACGCTCAAGCACGCCAGTCGCGCCCGGATCAAGCCCCAGCCTGCGTGCATCGACAATCACTTCCGCCAACGCCGCCGCGTCGCGCAGCCCAAGATTAAGCCCCTGCCCCGCAATTGGATGCACCCCGTGCGCCGCATCACCGGCAAGTGCAAAGCGCGGGGCCACATAGCGGTTCGCCAGATGCATCGACAACGGATAAGACCATCGCGGTCCTGCCAGGCGGATGGCGCCCCATTGGTCGCCAAAGCGTTGCGATACTTCAGCCAGAAACGCGGGCTCATCCAACTTCAAAAACGCAGGCGCCTGAACGCTCCGCTCGGTCCACACAATCGACGAGCGCTGTCCTGTCATCGGCAAAATGGCAAACGGTCCCGATGGCAGGAACAATTCCAGCGCCGTGCCATTATGCGCCCGCTCGTGTTCAATCGTCGCCACAATGCCGGTTTGGGCATAGGACCAACCGGTGGTTTTGATCCCCAAAGCCGCGCGCAACGGCGAATCCCGCCCATCCGCCGCCACGCACAGTGTGGCCTCGATTGCGCGCGAACCGCTCACCGCCGCTACAATTTTGTTGCGCACATACTCAACGCCGCTGACGCGCGCAGGCGCAACCAGTGTCAGCCCCTCAACACCACTCGCCTCGTCTTGCAGCGCCATGCGAAAATGCCGGTTCTCGATCATGTGCGCCAACGGCGCGTCACCCACATCGCGGTGATCAAAGTGCAGCAGCGCAGCCGAGGCGCCTCCGCGAACCGACCCGTCGCCAACAACGATGTCGAGAATCGGCTGCGCGTTCTCCTTCAGGCGCTCCCACAGCCCCAACGCCGCCAGCATCTTGCGCGTACCTGAAGCAAACGAACTGACCCGCCCATCAAAGCCGGCATCGCGCACCAATGCCGGATCGATCCCATCAACGATAGCGGTTTCAACCCCGGCTTTTGCCAGGGCAAGCCCCAGTGTCAAGCCCACCATGCCGCCACCGGCGACCACCACGTCCACTTTGATATTTTCGCCGCTTTTCATCTGGTTCCTAAAGATAGTCGTTCGCCGTCCGCATGCAAAGCCTGCCTAATTTATCGGCAAACCCTTGAAAAACCTGCCGCCAGTTGAGGCAATACAACAGCGCCCGTTCCCCCGATCATCGCATCTGCACAAGAACCAGGCGAGGCATAATCCAATGAAATTCATCACGGCAATCATCAAGCCGTTCAAACTCGACGAAGTCCGCGAAGCCCTGACAGCCCTCGGCATCGAAGGTCTGACCGTCACCGAAGTCAAAGGCTTCGGCCGCCAAAAGGGCCATCGCGAGATTTACCGGGGCGCTGAATACGCCGTGAATTTCGTTCCCAAAATCAAAATCGAATTGGCTGTGCGCAGTGATATGGCCGACGCCGCCATCCAGGCCATCACCACCCACGCCAAAACCGGTCAGATCGGCGACGGAAAAATCTTTGTTGTGCCGCTGGAACACGTCATGCGCATCCGCACCGGCGAAACTGGCAACGAGGCCTTGTGATGGCACACCACCGCGCAACGATCACACTCAACCGCAATCAAACAATGGAATTTCCAATGCTTTCTCTAAACCTGAACCAGCGCCTGAGCGCGCTCGCGCTAGGCGTCCTCACACTGATGATGCCGTTCACTGCCTACGCCCAAGAGGCAACTGAAGCAGCGGCACTGCCGGCCCACGCGGTAGCCCTGGCGTTGAACAGCGGCGACACGGCATGGATGCTGACATCGACTGCACTCGTTTTGTTGATGACAATCCCGGGCCTGGCGCTGTTTTATTCCGGCATGGTGCGCAAGAAAAACATTCTCGCCACCGCCGCGCAAAGTTTTGCGATCACGGCACTCGTCACCGTATTGTGGGCGATCTTCGGTTACTCGCTCGCCTTCACCAACGGCGGCGAAAACCATGCATTCATCGGCGGTTTCGACCGCCTCATGCTAACCGGCATGGGCAATGAAGTCGCCCATTCGCTAGCCGCATCAATCCCTGAATCGGTCTTTATGACTTTTCAGATGACCTTCGCGATCATCACGCCCGCTCTCATCTGTGGCGCCTTTGCGGACCGCATGAAGTTCTCGGCCCTGATGGCTTTCATGGCGGCGTGGCTGCTGCTTGTTTATGCCCCCGTCGCCCATTGGGTCTGGGGTGGAGGTTTCCTGGGTGGCATGGGCGTTCTCGATTTTGCCGGTGGTACAGTCGTTCACTTGAACGCCGGGATCGCGGGCCTCGTTTGCGCTCTCGTCCTGGGTAAGCGCACCGGCTACGGCCAGGAGAACATGGCCCCGCACAACCTGCTCTACGCCCTGATCGGCGCCTCACTGCTGTGGGTCGGCTGGTTCGGCTTCAACGCAGGCTCGGCGGTCGCCGCCAACGCCCTCGCAGGCATTGCCATGGCCAACACCCAAATCGCCTCGGCAGCCGCCGCCTTGTCATGGATGCTCGTCGAATGGATTTTCCAGAAAAAGCCAAGCGTCCTTGGCATGCTGTCAGGCGCCGTCGCGGGACTCGTCGCGATCACACCGGCCGCAGGCTTCGTCGATCCGTCAGGCAGTCTTTACATCGGCCTGATCGCAGGCGCTGTCTGTTACGCTGGCGCCGTCTGGTTGAAACACGCCGTCGGCTACGACGACTCCCTTGACGCATTTGGTGTCCACGGCATCGGCGGAGCCGCAGGTGCAATTCTCACCGGCGTCTTCGCAAACTCCAGCATCAACACCCTCGGCAAGGGCGCCATCGACGGCAACCCCGGCCAGATCATCACCCAGATCGAAGGCATTCTCATCACTGGCATCTACTGCGCCGTCGTCACCTTCGCAATCCTGATGGCCGTCAAATACACCATCGGCCTGCGCGTCACCAAAGACGAAGAAATGGAAGGCCTCGACCTCACCCAACACGGCGAACGCATTCACTGACTGCGCAAAGTTCAGGGGCGCTTTGGCTGAAACCAAAGCGCCCCTGCATCTCTGACTGCAACACTCAAACAGTTCTTTTGCTCCACCCCTTGGCTTTGACACTGGCTGCATACGTATCGCTGACAGGTACATGCTGGCCATTGGAAAGCACAAGGCTCAACCGCTTGCCCCGTCGCTCCGCACCGGTGACGGCATGGGACGATGTCCCACCGCTCGGTCACGCGACGCACCAGCATCACGCACCAGATGAGAAGCGAGAGCGCGGTCGCCGAGCCGTAGATCGGCCAAAACGGCAATGCCGATTCTTGTCCGGTAAGGTACGCGTTCAGCTGCGTGGCAACGAAAGGAAGTGGCAGCGCAAACCCGATTGCTGCAATGGCCGCCGTGATCGCCTCGGTTCGATAGTCATCAAAGCCAATCCGGTCCATGGCCCAACGCGCGCCATAGCGAATGGCGAAGAACACGGCCCCCGCGCAAAAAATCAGGGAACTCCAATAGCCCACCCGGCTCACGAAGCTCATTCGTTCACCCGTTTCATAGGGACCAATGATGGACGTGGCAATCACCGCAGCGGCGAACACACTTGCGCCCAACAGAATCCTGCGCGTCTGCATGTGATTGGTCATGGGTCTCCAAATCGAATGCCAGTGCTCTGGCCGGGCCAGGCAGCTTACGGGAGATGAACGGCGCTGCGCCAGCCCGGCTCGCGAAATTGCCGTCCCCGTTCACGAAATCCCCCTCGCAGACATAGGCGTTGTCCCGCCAAATCAGCGCAGCAGCACCATCCGGTCTGGAGCAGAACTTGTGACTTTGCACCTCGAGAATCCTGCCGTTTTGATCCACGCCACTGCGGCGGCAATGGCAATGGCGATGAGCCTGCCTGTTAACGCCGCGCGCAAAGGCACACGGCTCCATCGCGTGATTGGAACGACTTTCGCGACCGGCATCATCCTCACCAGCCTGTCGGGATTCTTCATTTATGAATTCACGGGACGGCCGAGTTTTTTTCATGCGCTGGCTTTGCTCAGTCTGATCACCATCATCGCGGGCGTGCGCGCGATCTGGCGCTTTGGCCAAACAGGCAAACGCCGTGACCTCTTATTGCATTACTACAACATGTCTTTCTCGATTCTTGGGTTGTGGATGGCCTTCGTCGCCCAGCTTGCGGTCAATCCCGCGTGGGAAGTGTCCCCGTTGGTGATCAAATCGATGGCGCAGTATTGGCAAACCTTTGCCGCCTTGATGTTCGCCATGTATGCCGTGGGCGCGTTCTACATCTTTTTGCCGGGCCGAAAGCGGGCGGAAAGCTACCTGCCCCATGCTCAACCGGAATCGCTAACAAAAAATTGATGCGTTTTGCGCCAAAAGGTCGTATTCGCCGCCGGCACCAAGAGAGGAAACAAAATGGACCTGTCGTCAATCAACTGGCTCGCCGCCGTCGCCGCCGCCATCAGCGCCTTCCTGCTTGGTGGCCTATGGTATTCGCCGGTTCTGTTCGCCAAACCCTGGATGCAGGCAGCAGGCGTGACGGAAGAAAAAGCCAAGACCGCCAACATGCCCATGGTCTTCGGCATCGCCTTTGTCTGGGCCCTGCTCGGAGCCCTCTGTTTCGCCGCCTTCATCGGCCCCAAACCTGACTTGGGCTTCGCCGCCGGCGCAGGCTTCGCCACCGGCTTCTTTTGGATCGCAGGCTCTTACGGTATTAGCTACCAGTTCGAACAGCGCCCGCTCAATCTGCTGCTCATCAACGGCGGTTACCACACGGTCCAATACACGTTGTACGGGCTGATCCTGGGATTGTGGCACTGAAATCCATACTGAGGACAATCGCTGAAGTTGTGAATCAGGAATCGTGATTTGGGGTGACCTGACACTTTGCATTAAACAAATCCTTGACTATTCATAACATATAAGTTAGCGTTCGATTGATGGAGCTACGCAACTTCGTCAACCGCGATGGCCATGACCTCTTTGATGCCTGGTTCAAAACACTTGACCCGATGGCGAAGGCGAAAGTAGCCGTTCAGTTAGTCCGTATGAAGAACGGCAATTTCTCGAATGTGAAAAGCGTCGGCGGTGGCGCGCTGGAAAAGAAAATCGATTGGGGCCCGGGCTATCGCATTTATTTCGACAAGGTTGGCAACGCCCTGATCATCCTTCTCGGAGGCGGCTCGAAGGCGAGGCAAAGCCGCGACATTGCGGACGCGCATGAGCGATGGGAAGATTATTGCCGTCGTAGGAAAGGTTAAATGAAAATGGCATTGACACGTTCCTTCAAGGAAACGGTTCAGGCTCACGTGCGCAAGGATCCGAAATTTGCCGAGGCCTTGTTCAAGGAGGCCATTGACCTCATGCTCAATGGCGATGTCGATACAGGCAAGGAGATTCTGCGCGATTATATCAACGCGACGATCGGCTTTCAGAAACTCGCAAAGCGCACCGCGTTGAAGCCGGAGAGTCTGATGCGCATGTTTGGACCCGGTGGTAATCCCACGACGAAAAATTTATTCTCGGTCGTCAAACAACTTCAGCACAACACCGGCGTCAAACTCCAATTGGCGCGTTGACCTCCACGAAAGACCGCCCATGTCGCGCTTCGACGCCCTGCCCCTGTCTCCCTTCACGCGCCTGAACACACAGCTGGAGGGCATCCCTCCAGGTCTGCCGCCCATCAATATGCATGTTGGTGAGCCCCAGCACGCCGTGCCGCACTTCGTCGGCGAGATTCTGGCAAGGCACACGGCCGACTTCGGTCGCTACCCGCCCATCATCGGCCCCGAGCCCTTACGCAAATCGATTGCCGCCTGGCTCACTCGCCGTTACCAGCTTGGCACCAGCATCGATCCCGAGCGCCACATTCTCCCCCTCGTCGGCACCCGCGAAGGCCTGTTCAGCGCGGCGTTCGTCACCATTCCGGAAGAAAAGCGGGGACGTAAACCCGTCGTTCTCATTCCCAATCCCTTCTATCAATGCTACGCGGCGGCGGCACTGTGCGCAGGTGCCGAACCCGTCTACGTAAATGCCACGCGCGAAAGCAATTTTATTCCAGACTTCGCTTCGCTATCGCCGGACATTCTCGCCCGCACCGCCGCTGTCTACATGTGCTCGCCGTCAAATCCCGAAGGCGCCGCCTGTGATGCACAAAACTGGCAGCGCCTCTTCGAACTCGCAGACGAGTTTGATTTTATTGTCCTGGCCGACGAGTGCTACTCTGAAATCTACACAACCACGGCGCCCGCCGGCAGCCTCTCCGCTCGCAAGAACTCGGCCGGAGACTTCAAGAATCTTTTGGCGTTCCACTCTCTGTCCAAGCGCTCCAACCTGGCGGGCTTGCGCTCGGGCTTCGTGGCTGGCGACGATAAACTCATCGCCCGCCTGCGCGAGTTTCGCAATGTCACCGGCCCTCAACTGCCGCTTCCCATCGCGGCGGTTTCGACTGCCGCCTGGAGCGATGAGATACACGTCGAAGAAAACCGCGCCCTCTACGCCGCAAAATTCGGGCTCACCAAAAATAAACTCTCCAACCGGTTTGGCTTTCGCGTACCCGATGGCGGCTTCTTTTTGTGGCTCGACGTAGGCGACGGCGTGAGCGCTGCAACCAGGCTCTGGCAGGAAGGCGGAATCAAAGTCTTGCCGGGAGAGTATCTCGCAAGAAATATTGCTGACGGAAATCCCGGAAAACCCTTCATTCGCGTGGCCTTAGTTAACGACTTCGCAACGACATCTGAGGCACTTGATAGGCTTGCGCGCATCTTGTGAAGCGGGTGTCTCGATGAATCAATTCCAATCCGTGCCGCGTCCTTTCGCGCCCGTCGAGCGTTTGCCGCTGGTGCCCGAAGAATGGACCGGGTGGCGCGACGCCATTTTCATCACGGCGAAACGATTGGCAGTGCGCGCCCTGGGCCTGACTCTGATCAGTGTGGCGCTTGGAACCATTTTCGCCTTCGCCACGCAATCCCAAAGCGACCCGAGTTGGAATAACGCCAGCGCCGCCGCTGCTCAAAACGCTCTCGGCCTGTGGGGTGCAAACATTGCCGACGTTCTGTCCCAAAGCATCGGTATTGCCGGCTGGATCATTGCCGTGCCGCCACTTTTGTGGGGCATTTGGCTTGTCGATGGACGCGTTGGCCTGCGCCTTCCGTGGCGAATTTTGGCCTGGACGATATCAATTGCCGCCATCGCGATGTTCACCGCTCTCGCCCCCTCGCTGTTTTCAACCGATCCTCAAGCAAGCCTCGGCGGCGTAGTCGGCCAGACGATGCTCGCGGGCTTTGCCTCCGTTCTTGAATCCTTCGGCATCCCTACTCCTTCAGGGTTTGCAGGAATTCTCGCAGGCCTGGTCGGGGTGACGCTGTTCATCTGGTCCATAGGCATCAACCCGTTGCGCGTACCATTGCCCGCTCTCCCCTGGGGCAGCCTCGGACAAATTCTGCACCGTGGGACCATGACCGTGCGCCGCGCATTTACAACATCGCTTCGTCCTGCTCCGCGCATCGCGCGGCAGGAACCACGCATTGTCAGTGCCTACGACGACGAACCACCACTCGAATCTCCTGCAGAGGCATATCCATTTCGCAGCGAGCCTCGCGTGTTGCGCTCAAATCCCGTCAAACCGGGCAGGCGTGAGACGCGCGAATCTCAACCTTCGCTCAAGCTTGAGAAGCAATCGGAATATCAGCTGCCGCCGCTCAGCCTGCTTGAGAAAAGCAAAGGCATCCAGGGCGCCAAAGAATCCGACGAAACCCTCGCCCAGAATGCCCGCATGCTGGAAAGTGTGCTTGCCGATTTCGGCGTCCGCGGACAAATCACTCAAGTGCGCCCGGGCCCCGTGGTCACGCTTTACGAATTCGAACCTGCCGCCGGCATCCGCTCGAGCCGTGTCATTTCACTTGCCGACGATATCGCCCGCTCAATGAGCGCCGTCTCGGCCCGCGTCGCAGCGGTTCCCGGCCGCAACGTCATCGGTATTGAACTGCCCAACCAGCGCCGCGAAAGAGTCATGCTGCGCGATATTCTCTCGACCCAGGAATACGAAAGTTCGGATCTCGAACTCATGTTGGCCCTGGGCAAGAATATCGGCGGCGAACCCGTCGTCGCCGACCTCACCCGCATGCCGCATCTGTTGATCGCAGGCACCACCGGTTCAGGCAAATCGGTCGCGATCAACACCATGATTTTGTCGCTGCTCTATCGCATGTCGCCGTCGCAGTGCAAACTCATCATGATCGACCCAAAGATGCTGGAACTGTCGACCTATGACGGCATTCCGCATCTCTTGTCGCCCGTCGTCACCGACCCCAAGAAAGCAATCGTCGCGCTCAAGTGGACGGTGCGCGAAATGGAAGACCGCTATCGCCGCATGTCCAAAGTGGGCGTCCGCAACATCAAGGGCTACAACGAACGCATCGTGCGCGCGAAATCCAAAGGCGAGATTCTCAAGCGCACCGTGCAAACCGGTTTCGACAGCCAAACCGGCGAGCCCTTGTACGAAGAAGAAACATTGCCGCTCGACCACATGCCCTTCATCGTTGTCATCGTCGACGAAATGGCAGACCTCATGATGGTCGCGGGCAAGGACATCGAGGCCGCCGTCCAGCGCCTGGCCCAGATGGCGCGTGCCGCCGGTATTCACATCATCACGGCGACGCAACGCCCGTCGGTCGACGTCATCACCGGCACGATCAAGGCCAACTTCCCCACCCGCATCTCGTTCCAGGTCACCTCGAAAATCGACAGCCGCACCATTTTGGGTGAGCAAGGCGCCGAGCAACTCCTGGGTCAGGGCGACATGCTGCACATGGAAGGTGGCGGCCGCATTCGCCGCGTTCATGGCCCCTTCGTCTCCGACGAAGAAGTCGAAGCCGTCGTCAAATTCCTCAAATCGCAAGGCGAGCCGTCATATCTTGACGCCATCACCGAAGAACCCGACGAACCCGATCCCACAACTCTGCTCGACGGCGAAGGCGAAGGCAGTGGCGACGATCTCTACGACCAGGCCGTCGCCATCATCGCCCGCGATCGCAAGGTCTCGACCTCCTACATCCAGCGCCGCCTGCAAATCGGCTACAACCGCGCCGCCCGCATCATCGAAAAAATGGAAGACGAAGGCGTCATCTCCTCCCCCAACCACTCCGGAAAACGCGACGTCCTGGTCGGTGACCACTCGGGCAGGGATGATTAACAACCGGTTGATCCCAAAACGGGAACATGCCACATATGCGCCATGCGCATCATTGCCGTGGGCAAGATAATAAGATTTTGGTCCCTGCCGGGTCGCGGCGATGCGGAAATGCCGCTTCGCGCATGGCTCTCCCTCGTAAAGCCGGCAACCTGGTCGCGGCCCAATGACATCAAAATGGTATTTCGCAGTGCAGACCTTTTAAGCAATGGCCGAGTGGTATTTAACATTGGTGGCAACAAATACCGCCTCGTCGCGGCTGTTCACTACCGGGGCCACCGCATCTATGTGCGCTTCATCGGCACTCACAAAGAATACGACGGCATCGACGCAAACAAGATCTGAAGGAGCCCGCTATGAACATCCGCCCCATTCGCAACAAGGCAGACCACCGTTGGGCTCTGAAGGAAGTTGAACGTCTGTGGGATGCCAACCCGGGAACGCCTGACGGTGACCGCGTTGACATCCTCGTGACCTTGATTGAAGCTTACGAAGCACGGCATTTTCCAATCGCAGCGCCCGATCCAATTTCTGCGATAAATTTCATGCTCGACCAAAAAGGGCTAACCCGCCGCGATCTTGAACCCGCAATCGGCAGCCGGGGCCGGGTTTCGGAAGTGCTCAATCAAAAGCGCCCTCTGACGCTCGCGATGGTAAGGGCGCTCGGCAAACTTCTGGACATTCCGGCAGAAATATTGGTGCAAACCTATCCGATAAAGTCAGCCGCTTGAAACTCACCCATGCGTGTCATTGAACGCCCCCTCAAGCTCGTCAACCAAACCGTCACTCCAGCGCACGTCCTTGTACCCGCCTACGCTGAGCACACTCATCACGTCCCTGAATTCAGCATTGGCACGCTCGAACATCTTGCGTGTCTGCTTCACCCGCCGCTCGGCCGATGCAAACGCCAGATCTTCCGGATGCGCCGCTTCATGCGCCCAATCGCGAATGGCCCGCAGCAAGCGCATGTAGTCATTCACCTCGCGCGAAATATCCGCAGTCAGGGCATATCCAAATAGCCCCGTCATCGCCGGTATGGCGCGAAAGGCATGGTCCACGGCATCAACGGCCCGCACCCGGGAAGGCCCATCCGGCGAATGCACAAAACGCGACAATGAGTCGCCAAACGCAACGTGGAGCAGCATCAGCTCCTGCCCGAAATTCTGACGCGCAGGACGCCAGCGTCTCGTTTGCCTTGCGTCAATCACAATGGGGATGAGAATGGCAAAAACGACAGCGCTCAGCAAAAACCCGCCCGCTTCCGCAATGGCATTTTGCAGGAACACCTCATTCAGCCCCAACGGCCCATTGGGATCAAACACCAGTCTTTGCAGTCGCTCGTCCATCGTCCCCATGCCCCCACGGCGGTCCTTTCAATCATTTAATGGCCGCCCCACTATTTCCTGCTATTCTGCCGCTCACGTTCTTCCTTTTGCCACAGTCACCTTTTAAGGCTTCGACCAACCGTCAGAGCTCAAGAAAACAATCATGCGCACCATCATCATATTCATCTTCGCCATCGTCTCAGCCTCAAATGCCTGGGCCGCCCCGCTCAAGCCACAAGACGTCGCCGACCTGAACAAGATTTCGGCCTATTTGAACGCTATTACGTCGCTGCAATCAAACTTTGTCCAGGTTGGCCCCAATGGTGAGCTTGATCAGGGCGTGATTTACGCGCGCAAGCCAGGCCGTCTGCGGTTTGAATATGCACCGCCCAGCCCCTATCTCATTGTTTCCGATGGCGTCACCATCGCGGTTGCCAACAACAAATTGCGCACCGTTGACCGTTATCCGCTGATCGACAATCCGTTAAACATAATTTTGCGCGAGAATATCGACCTTGCCCACGATCCCCGCGTCACCGCCATAGATCGCCAGCCCGGCACGCTGCGCATCACGGCGACGGAAAAATCGGGGCCGCTCAAAGGCCAGGTAACGCTAATCTTCGCCCACCCGGCAACCGAGATCCGTCAGTGGATCATCACCGATGCGCAAGGCTTGCAAACCATGATCGCCCTGAAAAACCCAAAGACCGAAGTCCAGCTATCGCCGCAACTCTTTGTTTTGCGCGACGTCGATCGTTTCGGCCGAAAAGACGATTAACATCACCTTTGCTTGCCCATGTTTGCGCGGCAGTGCTAGCCATGTCGCATGAGCCGCAAAGTCAAAAGACCCGTCATCGGCATTCCCTGCGATCATCGCATGATCGGGCCCCACCCGTTTCATGCCGTCGGTGAGAAGTACATTGTTGCAGTGCGCGATGGCGCCGGCGCGATACCGGTACTTATTCCGGTTCTCGAAAACCCGATCAGCATCGAAGAGATTCTTGAATCGATTGACGGCATTTTTCTGACCGGTTCACCGTCAAATGTTGCACCCAAATATTACGCTGGACCTTCGCCACGTTCCGGAGTCCTGCAAGATGAAAGGCGCGACGCCACAACCCTACCGCTGATCCGCCACATCGTTGAGCGCGGCACACCGGTCTTTGCCGTCTGCCGCGGCTTTCAGGAATTCAACGTCGCCTATGGCGGCACACTGCATCAGCACATCGAAGAAGTGCCGGGACGCTTCGATCATCGTGAAGACAAAGCAGCGCCGCTCGATGTCCAATACGCCCCGGCGCACGATGTCGAACTGGCACCAGGCGGCGAGCTCGAGCGCATCGCCGGGTCCCGGACCATCAAGGTAAACTCGCTGCACAGCCAGGGAATCGACCGTTTGGGCGGGGGCTTGAGCGTCGAAGCAACGGCGCCCGACGGCATCATCGAAGCCTTTCGCGTTACGAATGCGCAAAACTTTGCACTCGCCGTTCAATGGCATCCGGAATGGCGCTTTTGGGACAACGAATTTTCGAAGGAACTGCTTGCAACCTTTGGCCGCGCTGCGTCGTTGAAAAAATGAGTTTGGGGGCACGGCCATGAGCCGCAATCGTACAGAACTGAAAGAGTGGCTGAAAGAACGCCGCATCACCGAGGTCGAGTTGCTTATTCCCGACATGGCGGGAATCGCACGCGGGAAAATCTTGCCGACCAACAAATTCCTTTCAGGCCTCGACAATGACACGTTGCGCTTGCCAGAAAGTGTTTTCGGACAAATGGTCACCGGCGCCGACGCGGAAACTGAAACCCTCAGCTACCAGGCTCCCGACATGATCCTGGAGCCCGACGCCAGCACGATCTGCATCGTGCCATGGTATCGCGAACCCACAGCGCAGGTCATTTGCGACTGCGTTGATCGAAAAGGCAATGCGAGCAAAGTAGCGCCTCGCCAAATTCTCAAGAATCTGCTGGCCAAGTACAAAGAAAGCGGCTGGCGGCCCGTCGTGGCCCCCGAGGTTGAGTTCTATCTGGCACAAAGAAACATAGATCCCGACTATCCGCTGCTGCCGCCCGCCGGAAAATCCGGACGCCCGCAAACCGGACGTCAGGCCTATGCCATCGACGCCGTCAACGAATTCGATCCCATGTTCGAGGACGTCTATGATTATTGCGAAGCGCAAGAGATCGGAATTGACAGTCTGATCCACGAAGAAGGCGTCGCGCAGTGCGAAATAAATTTCAATCACGGAGACCCGCTGGACCTAGCCGACCAGACATTCCTGTTCAAGCGCACCGTACGCCAGGCAGCACTTCGTCACGACATCTATGCCACGTTCATGGCCAAGCCCTATGAGCAGGAACCGGGCAGCGCCATGCACATTCACCAGAGCATCGTCGACGCAAAGACCGGAAAGAATCTGTTCTCGAGCCGCAGCGGCAAGGACACGAGGCTTTTCCTCGCCTACATCGCCGGTCTGCAAAAATATCTTCCAGCCTCCATGCCGATGATCGCGCCTTACGTAAACTCATACCGCCGCCTGGTGCGATACCTGTCAGCACCGGTGAACACCCACTGGGGACACGAGAACCGCACCGTCGGCTTTCGGGTTCCCGAATCCGAACCCAAGAACCGGCGGGTCGAAAACCGCGTACCGGGCGCCGATGCCAACCCCTATCTTGCCATCGCTTCAACCTTGGCCTGCGGCTATCTCGGCATGACCCAAAACCTGATGCCGACAAAATCGATGGAAGGCAACGCCTACGAATCCATGCGCTTTCTGCTGCCGCGCCACCTCCTCGACGCAATTCACCGCTTCCGCGCCTCAAGCGACATTCGCGAATTGCTGGGTGAACCGTTCATCGAACTCTACTCGGACGTCAAATCATCCGAGCACGACGCCTATCAACAGGTCATCAGCCCATGGGAGCGTCAGCATCTCCTTTTAAACGTTTGAGTCTTCGCCGCCAGAACGGTTTGAGCTTGGCAAATTTGCGCCAGCTCTTTCGCAGCTTTTTCATCCGATGCCGCGAATGAGCACCGTACCACCCCGCAATCAAACCCCCGGCATAAACAAGCGCCGCTGGATCCTCGCCCTCCCGGCGCTCGGCGAGGATCTCGTGCACCAATACCCCAGCAACAGCCGCATCATTCACCTGCCCCAATACGTCCTGGAGGACGCCCAGCCGTTTTGAAAAGCGCCTCACGCGCCGCTTTGAAAACAGCGATCGCGTGAACTCTATCGCGTATCTCAATTGCTTCAGTTTGATCCGCAATTCATGCCGTTGTTGGGAGTCCATATCTTCGAACTTCTGCCAAAGCTTCAGCACTTGGGCAAAGCGATGCTGCAAGCGTTCACACGCAAATTCGACAGCGCTCTGCACCGCCGGGTTATTCTCCACTGGCAAGCGTAACCATGGCCGGCTGTAGGTAATCTCCACCAAATCAAGCACGAGCTTACGAAAATTTTCCCCCTCGAGCGTGTCGATGCCCCGCTGTCGGGCCGCCCGGCGCCTCGAATTCACGGCGGCCGAAAACGCCTGCAATCGGTCGTCGTCGCCGTAAGCTTTGATCACAGGGCGCAGCATCTCTGTATCGAACACATCAAGATCGCGCACGCATCCCAATGCGGCTGCAATAGTCCGCGTTTGATCTTCCACGACACTCAACACGCTGCGGAAGGGGTCACGAAACATCGACATCGCAACCCGCAGGCGCCGCAGCGCGACCCGCATTTGGTGAATGCCTTCGCTGTCCTGTGCGTTCAAAACAGCAGCCCAATTTCCAAGCAGATGGTGGAGACAATTGCCGATCACTGCGCACAACACATCATCAGCCGCAGCGTCATCCGGCAACTCGACCCGTAACGCATGAACAGGCGCATCCAGATTGCCCTGTGCCAGGGCATATCCCCTATCGGACTTCGACTGGAGTGATAGCGTCAGCGGTAACCCAAGCGTTAGAGCGCGCGCGCACTCAACCAATTCACCGGCGTTGCCCTTCAGCAGTTCAAGCTCGAATTCGCTAATGGGCGTCGTGAGCAGTTGATTCCCGCTCATATGCTTGATCAAGCCCGTATCGATCGCAGCTTCGATTTCCGTGCCCCGCTTCGGCGAAAGCAGCATGCGCGTGCGTTGAACTTCGACTTCGAATAGGGGTACCAAAGAGCGGCCATCTAAAATCCGCTCAACCCGCCAGCGCAGCCTGCTTTCAGGAATGGCATTGACATCTGCTGCCGAAGTTGGAACGTCCGACTTGAACTCCATGCGCGTCGCCAGATCGTCTCGCTGAACGCTTTTCAGGGTTTGGACGAACCCTTGGCCCTCGTTGCGCACCCGAAGCACCAGTCCCGCCTGACGCAGCGCGGACATTTTAGTATCGAAATAAACTCCGGTTTGAATCGTCGTCTGCGCCCGCCGGTTCCCGGCCAGGCGTTTCAGTTCGGGCGAATTCCTGAGGCGCAACAATGCGTCTGCAGGCCCGACAAATTTTAACTCAGTCTCTCGGTTCATTCATTCAACATCGTGTGGCTTGCCCGCAAAGGACCATTTTGCGGGGACAAAAGCTTTAGTGCAAGTTTCGAAATGTTGTCACAAAACTGTCAAGAACACATAATCTAACGCCGGTCCAAAGAATGTCCCCAGAACTTGACCAGGTACATGCAACAATTTCTACGGACTGCGAACAGCGATGCCACACCGCGCCATATACAGCTTGGCCTGACCGATGGTCGCCTCGCCAAAATGGAAAACTGACGCCGCGAGCACGGCACTGGCATGACCATCTCGCACGCCCGCCACAAGATGATCGAGCGTCCCCACCCCCCCGCTGGCGATCACAGGAACTGAAACAGCATCGGCGATCTGGCGCGTGAGTTCGATGTCATAACCCTCTTTCGTGCCATCCCGGTCCATCGATGTCAGCAATAGCTCCCCTGCACCAAGCGTCACAACTTCACGCGCGTAGTCGACCGCACTCAAGCCAGTAGCGTTCCGCCCGCCATGCGTAAAGATTTCATATAGCCCCTTGCCCACCCGCCGCGCATCCATGGCAACCACCACCAACTGCGACCCGAACTTCTCCGCCGCCTCGCTGATGATCGCGCGCCGCTCGATCGCGGCAGTATTGATCGCAACTTTGTCAGCGCCCGCCAAAAGCAGGGCACGAATATCTTCCAGTGTCCGTACCCCTCCCCCCACCGTCAACGGCATGAAACAGGCTTCAGCCGTCCGCCGCACCACCTCCAGCAGTATCCCTCGCCGCTCGTGACTTGCCGCTATATCGAGAAAACACAACTCGTCCGCGCCCGCCTCATCATAGGCCCGCGCCGCTTCGACCGGATCGCCCGCATCGCGCAGATCGACGAACTTCACGCCTTTGACCACGCGACCGTCCTTGACGTCGAGACAGGGAATGATGCGCGCTTTCAGCATCGCCTAACTCCGCGCCACCGAAAGCGCTTCAAGCGCATCGACCCGCCCGTCGTAAAGCGCCCGCCCGACAACGACGCCCTTAATGTTGGGATGGTCGAAAGCTTTGAGCATGCGCAAATCCGAGATCGACCCGATGCCTCCACTCGCGATTACCGGGATCGACACGTGATCGGCAAGCAGCGCCGTCTCTTCGATGTTAACGCCCGTGCCTGTACCGTCGCGCGCAATGTCGGTATAGATGATGCAGGCAACGCCCGCGTCCTCGAAACGCTTCGCCAGCTCTCGCGCGGAAATGTTTGTTGCCTCGGCCCATCCCGAAATCGCGACCTTGCCGTGTCTGGCGTCGATCCCGACAGCGATCCGGCCCGGATGCGCTCGCGCCGCCGCGCCCACCAACTCCGGATCGCGGACCGCAACCGTGCCCAGAATTACACGCGCTACGCCCGCCTCAAGCCAATCATCGATCCCGGCACGGTCGCGAATGCCGCCGCCGAGTTGGACCGGCAGGGTGAGGTCCTTCAGAATGCCGGCCACCGCCTCGCCGTTCGCTGCCCGTCCGTGCACCGCGCCGTCGAGATCGACGATGTGCAGCCATTCGAATCCCTGCGACTGAAACAAGCGCGCCTGCGCCACCGGGTCGTCGTTGAACACCGTCGACGACGCCATCTCGCCCTGCACCAGCCGCACGCATTGCCCACCCTTGAGATCGATCGCCGGAAAAACGATCATGGACGCCATCGCACAAAATTCTGCAGCAACTGCAACCCCACATCCTGGCTCTTTTCGGGATGGAACTGTGTGCCGATCATGTTGTCGCGCCCCGCGACGGCCGTGACTGCGCCGCCATAGTCGGTGTCGGCCAGGACATCGCGGGCATTCGCCGCTCGCAGATGAAAGCTATGCACGAAGTAGGCGTGCGGCTCGGCTAACGCGCTCAAATGCGCGATCACCGGATGGGCTGCCAGCGCCCGCAAATTGTTCCAGCCCATGTGCGGAATCTTGAGCGCGGCATCGCAAGGCGCCAGCCGGACAACGTCGCCTTCAATCCATCCCAGCCCCTCATGCGAGCCGTGTTCGAGCCCGCGCGTGGCCATCAATTGCATGCCGACGCAAATGCCGAGAAACGGCACACCGCGCCGCTGCACAGCATCGCTCAAGACATCGATCATGCCCGGCAACGCGCGCAAACCATTCATGCAGTCTGCAAACGCGCCCACGCCCGGAAGGACGATGTGCTCCGCCTTGCGCACCACATCGGCATCGCTCGTCACCGCAACCTCATTGTTCAATCCGCCGTCGCGCACTGCGCGCGCCACCGCCTTCTCGGCGGATCGCAAGTTTCCCGAACCGTAATCAATGATGGCGACAAGTCCGCTCACGGGACAAATTCCAATTCAAACGGGGGCCTACGACCCCAGGCTTCCTTTGACACTGGGCACCTGACCCGCTTGGCGCGGATCAATTTCAATGGCTTGGCGCAACGCCCGTGCGCAAGCCTTGAAACAACTCTCGGCAATGTGATGATTGTTCTCGCCGTACAGATTATCGATGTGCAGTGTCAACCCGGCATTCTGCGACAACGCCTGGAACCATTCCTTGAACAGCTCCGTATCCATCTCACCCAGTTTCGCCCGGCTGAACGAGACTTTCCAAATGAAATAAGGTCGCGCCGACACATCGACAGCACAGCGCGTCAGCGTCTCGTCCATGGGAATGAGCGCCGATCCAAATCGCCGGATTCCGGCACGGTCCCCCAGCGCTTTGACCATCGCCATCCCGATCACAATCGCGCTATCCTCGGTTGTATGGTGAAAGTCGATATGCGTATCGCCTTTAACCTTGACCTTCAGGTCGATGCCGGAATGCTTGGAAAAACTCTCCAGCATATGATCAAGAAAACCGACGCCAGTGGCGATATCGAACGTGCCGGTGCCGTCAAGATCCAGTGAAACCGAAATGTCGGTTTCCCGTGTCTTACGTTCAACGCTTGCTTTACGCATGAAGATAAGCCTTTCGGGCCCCTTTCAATCTGGACCACACACGACATATAGCAGGAGCCCTAACATTGCGCGAAGAGAGCATTCCGTCCCATGACTGACCATTACGCTGACAAACCGGTTTGGCGCCGGACGACAATTCTGTCCGTACGCAAAGCCGGACGCGTGGTTGTAGCAGGCGACGGCCAGGTCAGCCTGGGTCAAACCGTCATGAAGTCGAACGCGCGCAAGGTTCGTAGGCTGGCCAATGGTAAAGTCATCGCCGGGTTTGCCGGCGCCACCGCCGACGCCTTCACCCTGTTTGAACGACTGGAAGCAAAACTCGAAACATATCCGGGCAATCTCACACGTGCGGCCGTTGAACTCGCCAAGGACTGGCGCACCGACCGTTATCTGCGCCGCCTCGAGGCCATGCTCGCCGTTGCCGATGCCACCACAAGCCTGATCCTGTCAGGCTCCGGCGACGTGGTGGAGCCCGAGGACGGCCTGATGGGCATAGGCTCGGGCGGCAACTACGCGCTCGCCGCTGCCCGCGCCCTTTTGCCGCTCGATATGTCAGCCGAAGACATTGCCCGCCGTTCGATGAAAATCGCGGCCGATATCTGCGTCTATACAAATCACGAACTCACACTGGAAATCCTGTAGGCGCCCCGATGAGCTCTCTCACCCCCCGCGAAATCGTCGTAGAACTTGACCGCTATATTGTCGGCCAGGCCGCAGCCAAGCGCGCGGTGGCCATCGCCTTGCGCAATCGCTGGCGCCGCCAGCAACTCACGCCCGACTTGCGCGAGGAAGTGCTGCCGAAAAATATTCTGATGATCGGCCCAACCGGCGTCGGCAAGACAGAAATCTCGCGCCGCCTTGCCAGGCTCGCCCAGGCCCCGTTCCTCAAAGTCGAAGCAACAAAGTTCACTGAGGTCGGCTATGTCGGCCGCGACGTCGAGCAGATCATCCGCGATCTGGTCGAAATTGGCATTGCCCAGTTGCGTGAACGCCGCCATCGCGATGTCAAGGCGCGCGCCGAGAAAGCAGCCGAAGATCGTGTTGTCGAAGCCCTGGTCGGCACCAGCGCCTCGGACTCCACCCGCGATGCCTTCCGCCGCAAGCTGCGTGACGGCGAACTCAACGACAGGGAAATCGAACTTCAGGTCGCCGACACGGGCGGCATGCCATCATTCGACATTCCAGGCATGCCGGGCTCCCAGATCGGCATGATCAATCTGAACGACATGCTCGGCAAAGCTCTGGGTGGACGGCAAAAGACCCGCAAGTTGAAAGTCATCGATGCCTATGCGCCCCTGATCGCCGAAGAGGGCGACAAGCTGATCGACAACGATGCGCTGGTGCAAGATGCGATCAGATCGGTCGAAAACGATGGTATCGTTTTCCTCGACGAGATCGACAAGATCTGCGTGCGCGAAGGCGGCCACCGCGGCGGCGGCGACATCAGCCGCGAAGGTGTGCAACGCGATTTACTGCCGCTCATTGAGGGCACTACTGTGTCCACGAAACATGGACCAGTCAAAACCGACCACATTCTTTTCATCGCCTCAGGCGCCTTCCACCTGGCCAAGCCCTCTGACCTTCTGCCGGAATTGCAAGGCCGGTTGCCGATCCGTGTCGAATTGCAAGCGCTGACGCGCGATGATTTTCGACGCATCCTCACCGAACCCGAAGCAAGCCTCATCAAACAGTACAAAGCCCTCATGGCCACCGAAGGTGTCGAGCTCGAATTCACCGAGGAGGGCATCGATGCCCTTGCCGATGCGGCCGCTGAGGTTAATGCGACCGTCGAAAATATTGGCGCGCGCAGGTTGCAGACCGTAATGGAGCGAGTGTTGGAAGAGGTAAGCTTCCACGCCCCCGATAGTTCGGGCGCAAAGATCATTGTCGACCAAAGCTTCGTAGCCCGGGAAATTGGCGCTTTGACAAAGAATGCCGACCTCTCGCGCTTCATACTTTGACGCGAAAATTTTGCTCCCCACATCCGGCGGGGGAGTTCAGAATCTTGAAGAATTGTTTCCTCAAAGTGTTGAGAACTCTCGCACTCTGAAAAGTTTCGCGCTAAGGTATCGGCCTGGGTAGCGAGATCGGCAATTCCACCCCCGGGTTGCAGATCTTCGCGCGAGTTGGGTACGCGAGTGTCGAAGCGCAACCTCTTTGTGAGTTTTGCTGAGAGCGACGGTGGCCATTCTTATTTGGCCACGCGTGCAATGCTTGACCCGTCAGGCATCGCTCATTTGATTTTTAGAAACACGGTCGCTGAAGCGCTCGAAGCGGTTGCGACCGGTCAGGCAAACTACGCTGTGGTGCCTGCCTACAACTCGATCACGCAGTGGGAAGGTTCAACTCTCAAAGCGCTGGCCTCGGGTATGTTTGAAATTTGCGCGCAGGTGTGCATGCCGACCAGCTATGTGCTCGTCGCCCACAAAGACTACATGACGGAATTTGTCAGCGCCTTCGGCTCGATCACCAACGCCAGCGCCGCGCCGACGCATGAAGACGCGGCCAAGATCTACACCCGCTTCTTGTCGCGCATTTTTGTCGGCGCCCAAGCCGATGAGCAATACCGCGGGCGCCTGCTGCGTCCCGATATGACGCACGCCACCATAGAACTGTCGCGCAATCCATTGCGCGTTCTGGAAGAAATGACTCGTTCGGAACTTATGAAGGCCATGGCGGCAGCGCCCAGCCGCGCCACTTACGGGCCATTGCCGCAACATCTGTCGGGCGGCTCGATCAACATCGGCGGCACAGCGGTCTTGCAACAGACAGCACCTACGATAGCGCAAACGGCTCCCATCATGGACACGCTGCAGGCGCCCGCGGCTCTGGTCGCCGCCGGCCTGCTCGATGCGCCGGGCGACCCCGAAGGCTGGGACCAGCCCGGCTCGCTGGGTGAAATCGTTTCGCTTCTGCGCAAACTCCTGGTGTTGTTGAACGTCTATTCGTTCGGCGCCCCCGATTTGCCTGAGAACAAAACCCAATATTTGCTCGTTGGCCGCCGTGGTGCAGGCGCGCCCGCAGCGGGCGCCCTGCGCTTACCTGCGGCCACACCGCCAACTCGCATCATGACCTTGGTCAGGCCGTCGCTGAGAAAATCCAGCGCCGATCAGTGGTTAAAGCCGCGCACGGCGCTGGCAAGAACACTGCGCGACTTCGGATTTGTCCTGGATCGCGCGCCCATCATGGTGTCGACGGGAACCACGCGTTCATTTCTCTTCGAAGGTGGCCGCCCCAGAGATGGCCTCTCGCCCAACCCGATCAACATTTTCAACGGGACCTTCAAATGGCTCGCCGAAATGTTCGAGCCAGCAGCCGAGCCGGGCAAGCAAAAGTCCAAAGAAGGCACGCTGCGCAAAACGATCGAGAAAAAGCCCGAGCGCGAACTCAAAGATGACACGCCCGGCAAATTTGACACGATGTATTTGGGTCAATATCCCAGCTGGTGCCAGGGACTGAATGCCGACAGCTGCTGGTGCTGTGAGGAACCGCACGCCGACACACAAAGCCAGGCCGGTAACGCAGTCTCGCCAGTTCTTCAGCTTCTGGGTGGCACGCTCATCGCCGCTGTGCTTTTTGCCTTTGCTTATTCAGGCTATTGTTCGTTCACCGGTTCCTGCAGCCTGTTCAGCGCTCCAGAAAATTATCAACCGGCAATTATTCAGTCGCCCCCGGCAGAACCGCCTGCGCCACCGGCCATTGCGCCTGTATTGAAAGTGGTCCCACCAGCAAAGCCGGAAATTGCTCCCACCGCACCAGACAACCAGTCAACCCAGGCGCCCTATCCGGGATTGCCGTACCCAGGCCTCAACGACAAGCCGGTACCGCCAGTGGCTTATCCGGGACTGCAAGAAAAACCGCAGGCCCCGCGCAGTGTTGAAAAACAGCCGTTACCGCCGGTACCTAAATTTGTTCCAGTCAAGCCGGTCATACTCCACGTCGCGTTCTACGAAGCCAAGTCGAACCTGACGCGTGAATCGTTCAACGTACTCGCCACGGCCGCAGGCCAGGCCGTACAAATGAACAAGACCGTAAACATTCGCCTCTTTGCCCTTGGGCGCCGTGAGCCCGATTCAAATTTGTGGAGCCGGAGGCTTAACGCCGTCAAAGACGAGTTGGTTCGTTTGGGTGTGCCGTTCGAGCGTATCCGCGTAGACGGCAACGGGCCCTACATCGTGATCATCAGGGCCATCGAGCCGCCGCGCGCCCGTTCCGCCCGTCAACGCCTGACCTACGACCTCGACTCCATCGACGATCCGCTGAGCAATAATTAGCTCCGCCGCCGCCGCAAATATACATAAAGCGCACCTTCACCGCCGTGACGTTGATGAGCGGCTTGCGTCCCTGCAACGACACTGCGGGCATCGCCCTCGTCAAGCCAGCGCGGCACCATCATGCGCAAGACCCCGGACTTTGTCCGCGTTGGCATGACAAAGCCTTGATCCGCAGTCCCGGCGTTCGCTTTGGGCGCCCCTTTGCCCGTCACCACCAGCACACAGCGGCGCCCGCTTTCTGCACTGCTACGGACAAAAGCAGTCAGCCGCGTATGCGCTTGCGCTTGCGTCAATCCGTGCAGATCAAGCGTCGCTTCGGGCACAATCTTGCCGCGCTTCAGCTTCTCCGCCGTCGATCCATCAAGGCCCGTCGCGACAGCCTGCGGCTTGGCCTTTGCCGGTGGGCGCAAAGCGGGCTTCAAGTGCGCCGGCAACTGCTTCGGCTTATCGGCAGCCCGCGTCTCAACAACTGCCGCCACCAGCCGCTTGCGCCGGGGACGCCGCACGTCTCGCGTCACTGCTTGCCAAAGCGCATGTTCTTCTTCTCGAACGTCGCGCTTGCGGACCACGGGAAGATCAATTCAATCGCTGAGCGGCAGATTTCGGCAGCAAGACAAACATGCGTCCGCGATGCGCCATCCGTCCTGCGATGCTTTCCGCGCGCGCACCATAACCCCAATAGACGTCACCCCGCACCGGTCCACGAATGGCGCCGCCCGTGTCCTGCGCCACCAGCAATCGCCGCAACACATCATCGCCAGCACCCTCAACTGCCGCAGGCGACGTCGCATCAATCCAGACCGGCGCGCCCAAGGCGTGAAACTTCAGATCCACGGCCAGGCTTGCTTCCGGCATCAACGCAACTCCCTGCGCGCCCGCAGCGCCCATTACAGGATCTGCAATCGGCAATTCCTTGAAAAATACATAGGAAGGATTCTCGTTCATCAGCGCCTCGGCCTTGCCGGGATGAGCGTCGAGCCACGCCCGGATACTCTGCATCGATAGCTTGTCGCGCGCGATTTCACCCCGGTCAACCAGCACCCGGCCCACCGCCGTGTAGGGGTGCCCGTTCTGACCATCATAGGCTGCCCGTATCACTTCGCCGCTTTCAAGCTGCACGCGTCCGGATCCCTGAATGTGCAGGAAAAACGCAGCAGCCGCGTCATCGACAAAGGCAATCGCAGATGTCCCCGGCAAACCCGACGACACAATCTGCGCCCGCGTCGCATAGGGCACGAGCTTGCCGTCCTGTACCCGGCCCGCCACGCGCTCACCCTTCAATGCCGGACGAAACGCACCCAGGTCGACTTGGACAAGATCACCGGGCCGCGCATACAGCGCCACGTTAAATCGCGCGCTGCGCTTCCGGCTGCCCTTCAGTTCAGGTTCATAGTATCCTGTGTAAAGACCACGTTCCTCATCGCCGTTGAACGCTTGAGCCGGCACAAACCAGGTCTCGAAAAAACCACGCGCCGCGTCAGCTGATTGAACTTCGGCCTGCAAAGCCGACGAACAGGCAAGTCGCCAATCCCCGACCGTGCCATAGGCAGGGACGCCTCCAAATCCTGCTGTATCTTCACGTGCCTTGAGCTTCACACACGAGCGCTGAAAAGCCTGCAACGCAGGCCGCACATCGGACGAAGGCCAATCTGCCAATACGGAAAAGGAGGTTCGTTTCAAAACCAGCAGATCGGGAGCGCTTGTTTTGTCACGCCCAAGATCGTCAAGCGGCGCGCACGCCGCAGCGACCAAAAGAAGAGCAGCTCCGGCTGCACGAACTGCACGCATGGCTGAAGCTTATGCTATGCGGCGCCTGCAGTGGCAACCAGTTTCCAGTTGGGGTCACTCGAACGCGTGTCGCGCGCGAAAGTCCACACATCGGTCACTTCACGCACCACACCTGCAGCGCCTTCGATAACAGCACCCGCCGCATCGCGCGTTGCACTGATAAGTTCACTAACGAAACGCACCGTCACTTCTGCAATTCGCCCACGCAAGGTGGCGTCTTCAAGATTGGCTTGCTTCAGGCCAACAAAGGAAAATTCCATTTTTTGTCCGGCTGCTTCACGCACCGAGATTGCGCCCTCGAAACTTGCATAAACATCGTCTGCAAGCAGAGGTTTCAGACCTTTGCGATCACCTTGCGCAAAGAGCTGCGCGATCATTTCGTGCGCCGCTTTCGCACCGCCAAAAAAAACATCCGGATCAAACCCACGATCTTCTTCCTGGATACGCAAGATCCCCAGCGCCAGCGGCGACCCCGGCGCCAATTTGCTCATCACACCGTCATTGGGCACCGTTCGCGCGGCTTCCCGTGCGCGAGGCAGCGCGATCACATTGTCTTCCTTCGCACTGGCCGTTGGACGTCGTGGATCGGTCCGCTCGCGTTGATTGATCGGGTCAAAAGGCGGACGCTCATTGCCGGTCCGCCGGCCCAGGGACGTATACAAGCGAAACGCGATGAAGGCCGCGATCGCGGCAAAAAACAGGATTTCCAACGCAGATTCGCTCATTGCACCATTCCGTTGAAGCAAGCACACACCCACATGATACGCACATCATTCTGTCTATTCTGCGGCATCTCAGGCAGTTGGCTCCTGCTTGGGGATAAACACTACAGCGCCAACCCGACCCGGTCCATAGGCTACCGCTTAGTTACGAATAAACCAGCACGAACACATGGCAAATGAAGAGTGAATGGCGACGGTCCCCACGCGGTCCCTTGTATGGACGCCCACAACCATGTTAGCCACCCGCCAAAGTAAAATTGTGCTGAATTGTGAGTTTTCAAGGACAAGATCGAATGAGCGACACGCTTACCAACGGCAATGGCCAGGCCCCCGACGCACAAATGGCAGGAGCACCAGGAGCTCAGATTCAGGTCCTGGCGCAATACGTTAAGGATTTGTCATTCGAAAACCCGGCAGCCCCACTCAGCCTGCAGGGCCAAAAGCCCGCGCTCGATGTGGGTGTCGATGTTCAGGCCCGGGGCCTTGGCGTCGACCAATACGAAGTAACCGTGCGCATTCGTGCCGACGCCAAGTCTGCCAACCAGACTGTGTTTGTTTGCGAAGTCACCTATGCCGGTGTCTTCATGCTCAAGAACATCACGCCGGAAAATATCCAACCCGTGCTGCTCATTGAATGTCCGCGCCAGCTCTTCCCGTTCGCGCGCCGCGTCGTGGCAGACCTCACCCGCGACGGCGGCTTCCCGCCGCTGCTACTCGATCCCATCGATTTCATGACACTCTATCGCGCCCAGCTCGCTCAACAAAAAGCACAACCCACCGCGACCGTTTAACTTCGCCAAATTGAATCTTTGCCCAGACCCACAACCATGGCCGCGTGAACTTTAAGTTCTTGCTCGCGCAGACGCGGCGCCAGCGGGCTGGGTCGTGCAGGCAACGCCGTCCGCGCTGCTGCACCACCGGCCGGCACATTTGGTTGCGTCAACAGCTCCAAACCCTGCTGACGCCCGCCTAAAAGCTCAAGATAAACTTGCGCCAGAAGCTCGACATCGAGCATAGCCCCGTGGCCCTTGGCTTTGCGGTCATCCAGATTGATACTGAACTTGCGGCACAACGCATCGAGAGACGCCGGCGACCCCGGATATTTCCGCCGCGCGATCATCAGCGTATCGACAGCGCGGCTCGCCAAAAGCGCCGGCTTTTCGATCTTCCCCAGTTCCGAATTCAAAAACTTGAGATCGAACTCCGCATTGTGAATAACCAGCGGACTGTCGGCAATGAACTCCAGAAACCCGTCTGCAACGTCGGCGAACAACGGCTTGTCGGCCAGGAATTCCGTCGAAAGATTGGTGATCCGCCGGGACTCTTCCGGCACATCGCGTTGGGGATTGAGATAGGCGTGATAGCGCGAGCCCGTCGGCGTCCGGTTCTTCAATTCCAGACAGCCAATTTCAACGATCCGGTGACCTTGCGAGGGATCAAGACCGGTTGTCTCAGTATCAAGTACGATTTCACGCATGGTTTGCTCTCCAGATTTGTCCCACTCGATCCTTCAACGCCTCGATGATCGCCATGACCTGTGCTTCAGCCTGCGCATACCCTTGCGACGTATCAACGACAAAATCCGCGCGTGCGCGTTTGTCCGCATCGGGCATTTGCTTGTTCACAATAACCTCGAATTTCTCGGCACTCATGCCGGGTCTTTTTAAAACCCGTTCGCGTTGAACGGCGCCTGGCGCCGAAACAACCACGACCACGTCAACCCTGTTCTCGCCCTTGGTTTCAAACAACAACGGAATATCAAGCACCACCATCCTGGTCCCGCTCGAAGCAAAGCCCTGCAACAAACTGCGCTGCGCCTGTCCCACCAGCGGATGCACAATCGCCTCAAGCCTGGCAATAGCCTCAGGCTTGCCCACAACGCAGCGCGAAAGCACCTCCCGGTCAATCCGCCCTTGAACCAGCGCCAGCGGAAAGGTTTCGCCAACCGGCCCCACCGCCGCTCCACCTGCCTCGTAAAGGCGGTGCACGATCGCATCGGAATCACACACCGGCACGCCGTGGCGGGCAAACATTTTTGCCGTCTCGCTTTTCCCCATACCGATAGAGCCTGTCAATCCGATGAGCAGCATCAGCCCCGGCCCTCCAAGATCGAAACCAGATGCGCCTTCAACTGCGGCGTCACCTGCGGTTCCACGCCAAACCACGCGGCAAAGCCAGGCCGGGCCTGATGCATCAGCATCCCCAAACCATCAATCGTTGTGTGTCCCCGCGCCCGGGCTTGCGCCAAAAGCCTTGTCTCCAACGGGCGATAAACAATATCCGCGACAACGGCTCTGCGATCCAGCGCCGTCAAATCGACCATCAATTCGGGTTGCCCCAACATGCCCAGGCTGGTCGTGTTCACCAGCATATCACAAGCAGGCATTTCCGCGCCAAGCCCGTGCCAGTCCCGCGCTAACACTTTGTCCCCGAAAAACGCCCGCAAGGCATTTGCTTTTTCAAGCGTTCGATTGACCACGCTCACCCGTTGCGCGCCAAGCGATAGCAGGGCAAACACAATCGCCCGCGAAGCACCGCCCGCACCAAGCACGACCGCACTCTGCACACCGTTCACGCCCACATCGCGCAAAGACTCAACGAACCCAAACACATCGGTGTTGCGCCCGAGCATGCGACCGCCCGCAAACACCACGGTATTCACAGCCCCCGTAGCCTGCGCCGCCTCATCGCGCGCATCGACTAGCTGGAAGGCCGCTTCCTTGTGCGGCAGCGTGACGTTCACACCGCATACACCCTGCAATGCCAACCCGGGCAACGCCAATGCGAAGGCCTCAGGCCGCACTGCAAACGGTTCGTAGGTAGCATCCAGTCCGTGTTGTGAAATCCAATACCCGTGCAGCGCCGGAGAAAGACTGTGCGCAACCGGCCAGCCAACCACCCCCGCACGCAGTGTTGTCCCGGAAACATTCATGTCTTGAGTGCACCATTCACACGCAGAAAATCCAGAAGCGGCAGCATGGGCAACCCCAGGATCGTGAAATATTCGCCCTCAATCTTGGAGAACAACTGAAGTCCCAGCCCTTCCACATGATAGGCACCGACGCTGCCCAGAATATCCGCTGTTGCATCCACAAGGTACGCGTCCAGAAATTCATCCGAAAACTGCCGCATGCTGAGTTTCGCCTGCCCCACATAACGCCAAACAATCACGCCATCTTTGGCAACACAAACCGCAGACGAAAGCTCGTGCGTCTTGCCGCGCAGGCTTTGCAGCTGTGTCCGCGCGCCGCCAAGCGTGCCGGGCTTGCTGAAAAACTCAGCCCCCAGACTCAGTATTTGATCACCACCAATCACCCAATCCTTAAGGTGCCGGCTTGCAGTCTTTAACGCCTTGAGCTCTGCCAAAAGGTCGGCGGCGTCCCGCGCTGAGGCGCCTTCGGCTTGCAGCGCCTCCAAAACACCCGTCTCATCGATGGCGGGCGCATCGACTTCAAACACAACACCCGCCGCGCGCAGCAACCTCTGACGCGTCAGGCTCCCCGATGCCAATATGATCCCGCTCATGGGTTTTTCTGACCGGCCCGGCTGTACAACGCCAGCACCGCCGCAGCCGTTTCCTCAATCGACCGTCGCGTCACATCGATCACCGGCCAGCCCTTCTCGGCAAATAAACGCCGCGCAATGGCAATTTCGGCCCGCACGGACTCAAGATCAACATAGCTCGTCTCAGTTTCCTCCTGCAGCGACAACAGCCTGTTCTTGCGAATATGAATAAGCCGGTCTGGCGCCACAATAAGCCCTACGACCAACGGCTGCTTCAGACGACTGAGTTCCTCAGGCAATGCGATCCCAGCGACAATGGGAATATTTGCAGCCTTGATGCCCCGATTTGCCAGATAGATACATGTCGGCGTTTTCGACGTCCGGCTCACACCCACCAGCACAACATCTGCCAGTTCCAGCGTCGCCGCGCTCTGTCCGTCATCATGCGCCATCGTGTAATTCAAAGCTTCAATGCGCGCGAAATATTTTGCATCCAGATCATGTTGCGCGCCCGGTCGATGGCTTTCTTCCGCGCCCAGATATGCCCCCAGTTTAGCCATCACTGGATCAAGAACCGCAACCGAAGGCTGCCCCAATTCCCGGCAGCGCACTTCCAGAAACTGTCGCAACTCGGCGTTGACCATCGTGTGCAGCACCAACCCAGGCGCGGTTTCAATCTCGGCAATCGCACGCTCAAGCTGCTTGCGATTGCGCACCAGCGGATAGAAATGTTCGATGGGCCTGCCCATCTCAAACTGCGCGCACGCCGCTTTCGCCACCGCATTCAGCGTCTCGCCCGTCGAGTCCGACACCAGATGCAAATGAAAATAGATCGCTATGGCCCGGGTTTTTTGCACGATGTCCTGAGGATCAAACTGTCGACAACACCGCAGATAAGACCGGGGATGAAACCGGGATGCAACACCTCAGCCACTTGCCCCCACCCAGGCCCACTCCCTGTCCCGTGCATCTCCAACACACCCCTCGACCGAAATGAAGATATCCAGAGCTTTTCATTCCGCCTACCATACACAGACCATCCACATTGCACTTCCGCCACACTCCAGCAGGAATCGCTGCCTCCACCATCACAATCCCCAACCGTGGATAGTTTGAGCCCCTGGGTAAGACCTTGGGGACGTCCTCTGCACACGCATCCTCTCCCAAATATCCACACGCCCTACTGCTTTCTACTAATATTTAAATATCTATAAGTAAGTGAGTAGTGGGACCAGGAAACTGAAGTGATCGAACACAAATTACAAAAACCAATTCTGCAGGTTCTGAGCGGGCAATCCATCACGCCGCAGCCAATTTGGCTGATGCGCCAAGCCGGGCGCTACCTACCGGAATATCGCGAGCTGCGCACCCAGGCCGGAGATTTCTTATCACTGTGCTTCAACCCGGTCTTGGCCAGCGAAGTCACACTGCAGCCCATCCGCAGATTTGATTTTGACGCGGCCATTTTATTCTCCGACATTTTAGTCATCCCCCACGCCCTGGGCCAGAAAGTCTGGTTTGCGGAAGGCGAGGGACCAAAACTTACCCCGCTTAGCCCCGCAGATTTGGCCAAGTTAAAACCTGGAAATATCCGCACAGCACTGGCCCCTGTTTTTGAAACAGTCTCAACCGTCAAAGCCAAACTGCCCAAGTCCACTGCACTGATCGGCTTTGCCGGCGCTCCCTGGACAGTCGCCAACTACATGATCGCGGGCGGAAGCTCGGACGACAGCATTCACCTTCGCCGGTTTGCCTACGAGAACTCTGACGCACTCGACCGCCTGTTCGAAATCCTCGTACAGGCAACTACAGACTACCTCATCGCCCAGATCGAAGCGGGTGCGGAAGTTCTACAGATTTTTGAAAGCTGGGCCGGAACAATACCAGCCAGTCAGGTTCAGAAATACTCTCTCGATCCCATCACAAAAATCATCTCAGGTGTTCGCCATCACTCGCCCGCCACTCCTGTCATCGTATTTCCGCGCGCCGCAGGGACACATTACACACTCTATGCCAAACAAACGGGCGCGACTGCGATCTCCGTCGACACCCAAACATCCCTTCAGACTTTACGGGCACAACTGGGACCACAAGCAGTCCTTCAGGGAAACCTCGATCCGATTGCCCTCATCTGCGGCGGCAAGCATCTGCAATCGGCAGTCGATAAAATTGTTGACCAGGCAAAAGAGACACCCCACATTTTCAATCTTGGCCACGGCATCCGCCCGGAAACTCCAATTGAGCACGTCGAGCAGCTCATGCGTCTTGTCCGGAAAAAAATATGAGAGTGGCCGTCATTTTGTTCAATCTGGGGGGCCCAAGCTCACTCCAAACGGTTGAGCCTTTTCTGTTCAACCTCTTCAACGACCCCGCAATTATCCGCGTCCCTCAACCTTTTCGCTGGTTGCTGGCGACACTAATTTCCAAGCGCCGCGCCCCTATCGCACGCGAAATCTATGCAAAATTGGGCGGCAGCTCGCCCATCCTCGGTCAAACCTACACGCAGGCGTCCGCTTTGCACGCAGCCCTGCCAGGTGGAACGACACACTACGAAGTGTTCGTGGCCATGCGCTATTCCGCACCGCGCGTCTTCGACATCATCGAACAGGTAAAGCGCTTTCGTCCCAACAAAGTCATCTTGCTGCCACTCTACCCGCAATTTTCAACCACGACTTCAAGATCGTCGATCCAGGAATGGAACGCCTACGCCACCAGCCACAAACTTCAGGCTTCGACATCCATTATTTGCTGTTATCCGGTCAACGAGGGCCTGATTGCAGCTCACGCCGATCTGATTGCCCAGACGCTCAAAGCCCTGCCGCACAACGTGAAATACAGACTGCTGTTTTCCGCCCACGGGCTTCCTCAACGCATCGTAGCGTCTGGCGACCCCTATCCAGAACAAATCGAGCAAACTGCAAAGGCCATCGTCGAGGCTCTCAATCTTCCTCAACTTGATTGGCAAATAAGCTATCAGAGCCGCGTCGGTCCGATGAAATGGATCGGCCCTGCGACCGACGAGGAAATCAAACGCGCCGGCACCCAAGGCCTTGCGCTGATCGTCGTGCCGGTCGCCTTTGTCTCAGAACACTCGGAAACATTGGTCGAGCTCGACATCGAATATGCAAAACTCGCAGCCGAAAGCGGCGTCCTGAATTACTTGCGCGTTCCCGCAGTCGGAACCCATCCGGCCTTCATCGAAGGCCTCGCCGCTCTGGTCAAAGCGGCCGTGACGCAAGCCGGAACAATACCCGGTGGCGGCATCAGAAACTGTCCAGCCGCATGCCGCCAATGTGCCTGCCAGGGCCAAGCCGCATGAGCGAAACGCTGCTTCCTTTCTATCCGTGGCTGAAAGCCTTCCACATTATCGCGGTCATCGCCTGGATGGCGGGCATGCTCTATCTGCCGCGGCTCTTCGTTTATCACTGCCAGACCACACCCGGCACCCCGGAATACGAGCGCTTCAAGACGATGGAGCGCAAACTCATGCGCGTCATCATCAACCCCTCGATGATTGCCGTTTGGCTCCTGGGTTTGCTCTTGGCGTTCGCCCTCAACGTCTGGACTGAACCATGGTTCATCACCAAACTTGTTCTGGTCACAGCCCTTTCGGGACTGCACGGCATGATGTCGGGTTGGAGACGGGCTTTCGAGCGCAGCGAAAACACCAAGTCACAGCGGTTTTTTCGAATTGTGAACGAAGTTCCTGCCGTGCTCATGGCAGCAATCGTCATTCTCGTCGTCGTGAAACCGTTTTAAAGCCGCAAGAAACAAAGTTTTTGGCGAAAACCAGCTAAAAATGCCCACTTCAAATTTCAATCTATCTGCGCTACACATCACCCGTTCTCCGAAATCGTCCGGAACGCCTGCGCAAAGCCCCCTCAAGGGCTCGCGAATAGGAATTGGCCGCAACCGCAGCCGAGACCTCCGGCCGATCTTCAAATCCCCCCTCTGACGACCACGGCCCTCGCACTGAGCAAGGGTCAGGTCACATCCCCCTGTTTCCCTCATAACTGTAATCACCAGAGAGTATATTTCGATGTCGCTTCAAGAAGCTATGAAGCTCCAGGACCTGAAGTCCAAATCACCCGCCGCCCTTCTCGAGTTTGCCGAAGAACTCAAAATCGAGAACGCGAGTGCCATGCGCAAACAGGACATGATGTTTGCCATCCTCAAGCAACTCGCGGAACAAGATGTCGAGATCACCGGCTCAGGTGTCGTCGAAGTTCTGTCCGACGGCTTCGGCTTTTTGCGCGCTCCTGAATCGAACTACCTGCCCGGCCCCGACGACATCTATGTCAGCCCAAACCAGATCCGCCGCTTCGTGCTCAGAACCGGCGACACCGTCGAAGGCCCGATCCGCGGCCCCAAAGATGGCGAACGCTATTTCGCGCTGCTCCAGGTCAACACCATCAATTTCGAAGATCCCGAAAAACAGAAACACAAGGTTCACTTCGACAATCTGACGCCGCTCTATCCCGACAAGCGCCTCAAGATGGAAATCGCCGACCCTACGATCAAGGATCGCTCGGCCCGCGTCATCGACATCGTGGCCCCATTGGGCAAAGGCCAGCGCGCCTTGATCGTGGCGCCACCACGCACGGGAAAAACCGTGCTGCTGCAAAACATTGCCAAGTCGGTTGCAGCCAACCACCCGGAATGTTTTTTGATCGTCCTTCTGATCGACGAACGTCCTGAGGAAGTCACCGACATGCAGCGCACCGTCAAGGGCGAGGTCATCGCCTCGACCTTCGACGAGCCAGCCTCGCGTCACGTTCAGGTCGCTGAAATGGTCATCGAAAAAGCCAAGCGTCTCGTCGAACACAAACGCGACGTTGTGATTTTGCTAGACTCCGTCACGCGTCTTGGCCGCGCCTACAACACCGTCGTACCCTCATCGGGCAAAGTCCTGACCGGTGGCGTCGATGCCAACGCCCTGCAACGCCCCAAGCGCTTCTTTGGCGCGGCGCGTAACATCGAAGAAGGCGGCTCGCTGACCATCATCGCCACCGCCCTGATCGACACCGGCAGCCGCATGGACGAAGTCATCTTCGAAGAGTTCAAAGGCACCGGTAACTCTGAAATCGTTCTCGATCGCAAAGTCGCCGACAAGCGCGTCTTCCCGTCGATGGACATTCTCAAGTCCGGCACCCGCAAGGAAGAACTTCTCACCGACAAATCGACCTTGCAAAAGATGTATGTCCTGCGCCGCATCCTCAACCCGATGGGCGCCACCGACGCGATCGAATTCCTGCTCGACAAGCTCAAAAGCACCAAGCAGAACTCTGACTTCTTCGATGCCATGAACACGTGATACAGCGGAGTTGCCGGTTTTCGACACCTACAAGATCGAAACCCTGGCAACGCCAACCCTCACACTTGAACCGCTAACAGTTTCTCACGCCGGCGAACTTTTCGAACACCTTTCCAACCCGGAAATGTACGAGTTCCTGCCGCAAGATCCGCCGCCGTCGATTGTAGCCCTGCGCGAACGCTACCAGCGCTGGAAATCGCGGCGCTCGCCGTCAGGAAGCGAACTCTGGCTGAACTGGCTTATTCGCCACGGGTCGGCGGCCTCAGCCCTGCTGCAAGCCACGTGCACCAAAACCAGGAAAGCTCTGATCGCCTACCAGGTTGTAACGCCTTTTCAGCGTCGCGGCATTGCAACGGAAGCCATCCCCGTCATGCTGACCCACTTGCATCAGGCAGCCGCAATCGAAACCGCCCGGGCTTTGGTTGACACCCGCAATGCGCGCTCAATCCGTCTCCTTGAACGGTTGGGATTTGCCAAAACGCGCCTCATCAGGGACGCAGACCATTTCAAGGGCGCCGCCAGCCACGAATTTGAGTACGAACTGGGCCTCACCCCCGCCACCAAAGCAGTAGCAACACCGTGAAGGCTTGAGTATTCTCACTCGGGGCAGGGCGCCACGAGGACAGCCAAAGCGATGCGTACGTTCACAGCAATTTCATTGGCACTCACCACGCTCATTCTAGCGGTCACGGCGGGCCGGGCCGAAGGCATCCAGATCTCGAAAGAGCGTCAATCTTTTCTCGAAGGCGTCTGGAGCGGCGTACCCGCCGATGTCAGTGCTGACAAGCTCTGCTCGAAGATAGCGCCGCCCGCGGGCGCGATGGCGTTGTCGATCGAGTTTGAGCGCTCTGGCGGGGTGCTCTTTGCCTCTGACGGTTCTGAAACCTCATTGAGAGGAAAAATCGCCGAAGCCCAGGAAATGAATGGCGTTGTTTCCCTGACGGCCGGCGAAGAAATTTTCCGTCTGCGTCCCGACAGCGACAACATCATGTCCCGCGTCCGCTCGTCGGCCTCACTCGGCGGCGACGTCGACATGATGGTCTTCAAGCGTTGCCAAAAACCCGCAGACCGTTCGGTGATCGCCCTCGACGACGAGGCGTTGAAACTCTTGTCTGCGGACCTGCCGGGTGACGAAGCCTTCTTCATTGATGAGCGTCTGGTTCCCAAAACCGGAGATCGCTGTAAAGTCAAAGAAACCCAGTACCTGTTTTTCGCCCTCGTCGGACCTGCGGAGTTTCGCCTCAGCCGTTGGAACAGTTTTGCTTTGGCCGACAAGCTGGCGGCGAAAGCACCGCTCAAACTCCCCCCGCTTGACCCCATCGCGGATTGGAAAATTGAAAGCGTGCACGCGGCCACCGGCAAATTTGTTCTCCGCTTGCGCGACTACGACAACGCCAAAGCCTTGCCCGAGACCATTCACGTCGAAGTCAAGGCCACGGGCATTTCCATCCCCCAATGGAAGCGCAACTACGTCCGCTGCACCGGCTTTCAATCACGTAGTTAGCCCGCCTAATCGTCTTTCAAATTCAAATCGCTGTCGTCCCGGTCATATTCGAGGATGTCCCCGGGTGTGCACTCAAGCACAAGGCAGAGCTTCGACAGCGTACCGAAGCGCACGCCTTTGACCTTGCCCGTACGCAACAGACTGAGTTGGGTTTCCGACAGGCCGATCTGTTCGGCGACGTCGCGGCCTCGTATCTTGCGCCGTGCCAGCATGACATCCAGCGTCACACGAACCGGCATCAGACGAACTGGTCCAGATTCGATTTCAGCTTCTGCCCCTGGCGCGCCAACAGGACGAGGACAAGCCCAACCAGAGCCAGGGTCATGGTCTCGACGCCCAGATTGAACCTGACGCCGCGCATTTCAAGAAACCCGTTGCCGAACAGATGGATCAGGCTGGGCTGCACCACGATGGCAGCAAACGCCCCAATCATCAGGCAGCCACCGATTTCCTTAAGCCCTCTCACCATCGCCGGACCGAAAGCATCGCCCCGGTTCATGCGGGCCAACACCTCGGACGCCGCCCACAACGCCGCCAGATAAAACACCGGCGCCAGCAGACTGATCCAATAGATGGGCGTCATCATCACCCGCCCCTCCGCACCTTCAAGATGCAAAAGCTGGCGCACCCCAGCCTGCTCAAAAAACAAGGCAAGCCCCAGCCCGACGATCACAATCCGGGTCACAATGGCAGAAACGGGAAGGCGAGGCCTCGACATTAGAAATACTCCTGAAAGATATATTTATTGACGTAAAAGCACTATTATATTAATTAAAACTTAAAATCAAGTTTGAAATTAGCGTACGGTTCAAACCTCCAGTAGACAAGACGTCGCCCTTCTGGCTGAAGCTCAGGCCAGCTTCAGTCCACAACCAAAAACAGAGAACACGCACATGTCCAATATGCGCCAGCGGGCTGGTTTGATTTTGTTTGCAGTCGTCACCACCACGGTTTGCGCGCAGGCCGAAAGCGGCGCCCGAATGATCGACACGCAGTCCGGTAGAATCACCGTCGAGGAACTGGCCTCAGGCCTCGACCATCCGTGGGGCATGGCATTCCTTCCCGATGGGCGCCTGTTGGTAACCGAACGCGCGGGGCGGCTGCGCATTCTCGGGATTGACAACCAGGTGTCGCCGCCGCTCTCCGGCACGCCTGAAGTTGACGCCGGCGGGCAGGGCGGATTGCTCGACATAGCACTCGATCCCGCCTTCGCGACCAACCGCACGATCTTCTTGTCATTTGCCGAACCAGGCGGCGACGGCGTATCGACCGCGTTGGCGCGCGCGACATTGGGTGACAAAGCACTCACCGGCCTCAAAGTCATCTTCTCGCAGACACCGAAGGTCTCAGGCTCGGGTCACTTCGGCGGGCGTATCGTCTTTTCGCCCAGCGGCCATCTCTTTTTCACAATGGGTGATCGCCAAAAATTCGAACCGGCACAAAGTCTCTCAAGCCATCTCGGCAAGATCGTTCGCCTGAACCGGGATGGCACGATCCCCAACGACAACCCCTTTGTGGGCAGAGCGGGCGGATTGCCGCAGATTTGGTCATACGGTCATCGCAACGTTCAGGGCGCAGCTTTCGAACCATTGACCGGCGTATTGTGGACCAACGAATTCGGACCGCGCGGTGGCGACGAACTCAACCGCCCCGAGGCCGGCAAGAACTATGGCTGGCCGCTCGTCAGCTGGGGCAACCACTACGACGGCCGCGACATCCCCGACCCGCCATCCAAGCCTGACTTCGTCGATGCGTTGGCGCACTGGACGCCCGTCATCTCACCTTCCGGCATGATTTTTTACACCGGCGCGAAGTTTCCCATGTGGCGCGGCGACATTTTGATTGCAGGCTTAAGTTCCCAGGGACTGGTGCGCGTGCAGGTCAAAGGAGCCAAGGCCAGCGAAGCGGAACGCATCTCCCTCGGCGAACGCATCCGCGACGTCGAGCAAGCGCCCGACGGTTCGATCTACGTGCTCACCGACGAGAGCAACGGCAAGGTCTTGCGCTTGCGGCCCCATCGCTAACGTGCCGTCAACCCGCCATCGACCACCACTTCAGATCCCGTCATGAACGCCGCGTCGTCCGATGCCAGAAACACCACGGCACTCGCGATATCGGCGGCAACGCCCAGCCGCCCCAGCGGGTGCAGGCCGATCGCGTTCGTACGGACTTCGTTGGCACTTCCAGCACCCGTAGCAACCAGATCGTCCATCACCTTCTGGCCCATCATCGTGTCGATGATACCGGGATGGATAGAATTCACGCGGATCTTGTGACCCAGCTGCGAACACTCAAGCGCCGCGCCCTTGGTCATCAACCGCACCGCTCCTTTGGAAGCGTTATAGGGCACCGCAAAGGCCGCTCCCGTTAAACCGGCGACCGACGACAGATTGATGATCGAGCCTCCGCCAGGCCATTGCTGAGCGCGTTTGGCGATTGAAGGAATCGCCGACTTCATGCCCAGAAACACGCCGTCAACATTGATCGACTGCATGTGCCGGAACTCTTCGATCGAGGTCTCGCTCATCGGTTTGAGTGCAAAGATGCCAGCGTTGTTAAGTAAGATATCAAGCCCGCCAAACCGCTTTTCCGCCTCTGCGACCGCCGACTTCCAAGCCGCCTCGTCCCGCACGTCGTGGCGCAGATAGCCGGCCCGCGCGCCCGTCTCGGCAATCGCCGCCGCCGTCTTCTGACCCTCATCATCAAGCACATCTGAGATCAACACAGCCGCACCTGCCTCGGCCAGGGCCCGCGCCGAAGCGGCCTCAATGCCACGGGCCCCGCCGGTCACCAAAGCGACCCGTCCTTGAAGTTTTTTGCTCATATCCAGCTTCCCTGTTTGACGTCAGGCCCACTTCACGCCACGGTGGCGCAAGAAGCAATCGGAGATGAAGGTTATGACCGACGAAATGCACGACCGCGCCACATACAAGACCATGGCCGAAAGCACTGCCGAGGACTGGCAGATCATCGTCAAGCATGCCGCCCCCTTCCAGAAGGACCTTCCCAACCGCCTCGTCGCGCACCTGAACCTGCTCAAGGGCGACTGCGGTGGCTATGCCGTGGATCGGTTGGAACATTCGCTGCAGACCGCAACGCGCGCGCATCAAGCGGGCCAGGACGAAGAGTACGTCGTCTGTGCGCTGCTCCACGACATCGGCGACACGTTAGGCCCGGCCAACCACGCCGACATCGCCGCCTCGATTGTCAAACCCTACGTCTCGGAACGCAACCACTGGATCGTCGAAAAGCACGGCATCTTCCAGGGCTATTATTTCTTCCAGCATCTGGGCCTCGACCGCAACATGCGCGACCAGTTTCGCGGCCATACCCATTTCGAACCCACCGCTCAGTTTTGTCACCTCTACGATCAAAACTCGTTCGACCCCGATTTCAAATCGATGCCACTCGACGCCTTCGTACCGATGATCGCCCGCGTCTTCACCCGTCCAAAAAACTCGCTGTACCTACGCAAGGACGCGATGGCAGCGGAGTAGCTCATCCTCCCCCGCTTGCGGCGGAGGGGGACCGCGTCAGCGGTGGAGGGGGGCCATGAGCGGCGTCGTCAAACCCCGTCCGGGATCAGCACCAGCGACCCCGTCGTCTGCCGGCTTTCCAGCGCCCGGTGCGCCTCGGCGGCATGCGACAGCGCAAAGCGCTTCGGTTCGTTCTTGCGCACCACAGCGCGTGCGACCAAGTCGAACAACTCGCCCGCCGCGACGTCGAGTTCTTCCGGCGTCGTCACGTAATTGGCAAGCGTCGGACGCGTAAAATACAGCGACCCCTTCTGCGCCAGGATCGACGCATCGAACGGCGGCACCGGCCCACTGGCATTGCCGAAACTCACGAACAGACCCAGCGGCGCAATCGAGTCGATCGTCGCCATAAACGTATCGCGCCCGATCGAGTCATAGGCAACCGGAACGCCTTTGCCGCCGGTAATCTCGCGCACCCGGTTCGCCACATTTTCGCGCGACGTGACGATCACATGGGCACAGCCAAGGCGCTCGGCCAGTGCCACTTTCTTGTCGTTCCCAACCGTGCCGATCACCGTCGCGCCCAGCGACTTGGCCCATTGAACCGCGATCATCCCAACGCCGCCGGCCGCCGCGTGAAACAGGATCGTGTCACCCTGTTTCACCTTATACGTCCGCCGCAGCAGATAGTGAGCCGTCAACCCCTTGAGCAGGATTGCCGCCGCGATGTCATCGCTGACGCCTTCGGGAATTTTCACCGCGCGATCGGCAACGACATTCGCCGCCTCGCTATAGGCGCCAATCGGACCCGACGCATAGGCGATGCGGTCACCTTCGCGAAACCGGGTCACACCCGCGCCCACGCCCTCGACCACGCCGGCGGCCTCAAGCCCCACACCCGAGGGCAGGGGCAATTTGTAGAGCCCGGAACGATGATAGATGTCGATGAAATTAACGCCCACTGCCGTGTGGCGCACACGCACCTCGCCGGGCTTGAGCGCCGCCAGCTGAACCTCTTCAAAGCGCAGCACCTCTGGTCCGCCGGTTTTCTCGATCCGAATGGCTTTGGTCATATTACTATGTCACCGTTTTTACAGATGGAAACGGGACGAAGCGAATCTAAATAAACGCGCTCCATCCATTCAACCTAAGACGCAACAGGCGCGCTCGGCATCGCCCCCGCCGGAAGCATGCGCGTCTTCAACTGCATCTCCAGCTGGTTGGGGTCCGTGATCGGCACCGAGCACGTCTGCCCGCTGCACACATACACCGTCGCCTTGTCGCCGATCTGGCCTTTGCCGGCCGCAGGGTGGCCCGCATAAAGCATCTCGCCTGGCGCCATCGTGATGATAATTTTGTTGGGCAAATTCACCCGCCGGAACACGTCGCGAAAGGCCGCCACGCTCGACGAATTCTTCTCGCCGACAATCACAATTTGCACCGCCCGCAAAATCAAATCGAACCCGCAATAATAGGTCGCGGCCGCAGCCGGTTGCCGGCGCGCATCTTCGGCGAACGCCTGAGTGAGGACACTATAACGCTCGGCATAATGTTTATTGCCCGTGACGCCGAGCAAGCGCGCCAGCACATGCATCATCGTACCGTTGGCGGCCGGCGTCGCACCGTCCAGCACTGTTCGTACCCGCACCAGCGGAACCTCGCCGTCCTTCGCCGTCAGCGCATAGCCGCCGATGTCGGAGCGCCAGAACACGTCATCCAGGATCTTCGTCCACGCGACGGCTTTGTCCAAATAGGGTTTGTGTCCCGTTATCTCGTACAGCGTGATGGCAGCGCGCGCCATGTTGGCATAGTCATCCGCAAGGCCGGGCGCACCCGCCTGTCCTGCGCGCCAGCTGTGACACAAGCGGTCACCCGTGCCCATCGTCTCGGCGACAAACCAAAACGCCTTCACAGCAGCGGCCTGCCAATCAATCCGGTTCAATCCTTCTGCAGCCGACGCGATGGCGTGGATCATCAATCCGTTCCAGTCGGCAAGTACCTTGTCGTCGCGTGACGGCGCAATTCTCTTGGCTCGCGCCACGAACAGCTTTTCGCGCAACGCGTTCAGCTTGCCTTCCTGCACTGCAGGCAGCGCCAACGCCATGCGCAGACGGTGAAGGATATTTTTGCCTTCCCAGTTCCCCTGCGGCCGCACGTCGTAGACCTGCTTGAACAGCGGCGCGTCTTTGCCCAGCACCGTATCGATCTCGGCTTCGCTCCACGTATAGAACTTGCCTTCCTCGCCTTCCGAGTCCGCATCGAGGGAGGAAGCAAACGCTCCGCCCTCAACCAGCATTTCGCGCAATGTCCAACCAACAGTCTCTTCAATGCGTGCCCGATAGGTGGGATTTCGTGAATGCAGCCAGACCATCGTCAAAATGTCGATCAACAGCGCGTTGTCGTAGAGCATCTTCTCGAAGTGCGGCACCAGCCAGACATCATCGACCGCATAGCGCGCGAACCCGCCGCCCAGATGATCGTAGATTCCGCCCTGGCTCATATTCGTCAGCGTCAGATCAACCGCTTGCTGAAACTGCGACAGGCCCGTGTTGGAATAGGCGCGCCACATCAACTCGGTCACCGGCACATTGGGGAACTTTGGTGCCCCGGCCAATCCGCCGTGAAAAACATCGAAGGTTTGGCAAAGGCGTTTCATCGCCGCGTCCAGCGTCATCGGGTCCAATTGCGGACCCGGCCGGTTGACCTCGAACACCCGCTGCAGGCCGGTGCGAATGGTCTGCGTATTCTTTGACACCTGCTCGCCGTTCTCGCGATAAAGCCTGGCCACCTCCTTCAGCACATCCCCAAAGGCAGGCTTGCCGAACTTGGCTTCGGGCGGAAAATAGGTGCCGCCCCAATAAGGCTCGCCCTTCGACGTCAAGAACATCGTCAGCGGCCAGCCGCCTTGCTCGCCCATCATATTGAGCGCGGTTTGGAAGATCGCGTCCAGATCGGGCCGCTCTTCGCGGTCGATCTTGATGTTGACGAACAGGTCGTTCATCACCGCCGCCGTCGCCGGGTTCTCAAAGCTCTCATGCGCCATCACATGGCACCAATGGCAAGCTGCATAACCGACGGAAACCATAATCGGTTTGTCGCTAGCCCGTGCCTCTTCCAGAACCTCCGGACTCCACATTCGCCAGTGAACCGGATTGTCTTTGTGTTGGAGCAAATAGGGGCTCGTCGATTGCGCGAGCAGATTCATGAGTATTCAGGCTCCATAAATTTGAATAGGAAAGGGTGAAAGCTTGTGCTGCATCCGGCCTCTAACCGCGCTAGGTTCGGTGCGCCCAAACTTAAACGGCCAACCCAACGCAGAAAGTCGAAAGTTCGCCCGATGAAAATCACAATTGAAGTCGATTGTACACCCGCCGAAGCACGCACCTACATGGGCCTGCCAGATGTGGAACCGCTGCAGGCCGAAGTCATGGCTGAGGTTCAGCGCCGGGTCATGGGCGCCTTGTCGCTCACCGACCCTCAGCAACTGCTCAAGAACTGGGTTCCGTGGAGCGCCCAGGGCATGGAGAACTTCCAGTCCCTGGTTCGCGCCGCCGGCGCGGGTTGGGGGGCCTCCACAGACCCTGAGCCGCCCAAGCCCAAGTCCCGAAGCTGACGCCGCATGACACTGGACGACACCATCTTCGCACTGTCGTCGGCGCGGGGGCGGGCAGGCGTATGCGTGTTTCGCATTTCCGGCCCTCAGGCGCAGGCCTCAATCAAGGCCTTGACGGGCAAGCCCGCGCCCAGCCCTCGTAAGGCTGTTCTGCGCAATGTGTTCCACCGGGATGGCTCCCTGATAGACACGGGGCTCCTGCTCTGGTTCCCGGCCCCGGCAAGTTTCACCGGCGAGGCCGTCCTCGAACTCCACCTCCACGGCGGCCCGGCCATCATCGAGGCCATGTCCCACAGGTTGGCGGGCCTGCAGGGTCTGCGCCCCGCCGAACCCGGGGAGTTCACCAGACGCGCCTTCGCCAATGGCAAACTCGATCTCACCGAAGCCGAAGGCCTGGCCGATCTCATCGCCGCTGAAACCGATCAACAACGCAGGCTCGCGATCCGCCAACTGCAAGGCGGGCTGAAGGAACTCTACGACGGCTGGCGAACCGGGCTGATCAAGGCGCAAGCCTGGCTGGAAGCAACTATCGACTTTTCCGACGAAGACATACCAGCCGGGCTAGGCAGCGATGTCCTAGCGCGCGTCACCAGCCTTTCAGATGCCATCGCCGCGCATTTGGGTGATGCCAGGCGCGGGTTGATCGTGCGCGATGGCTTCACCATCGTCATCCTTGGTGCGCCCAACGTCGGCAAGTCATCGCTGCTCAATGCCCTGGCCCGCCGTGACGCGGCCATTGTTTCAGAAACGCCAGGCACCACGCGCGACCCGATCGAAGTCAACCTTGATCTCGGCGGCTACGCGGTAACTTTAATCGACACCGCAGGACTCAGGGACACCACAGACGTTGTCGAAACCGAAGGCATTCGCAGAGCGCGCGCCAAAGCTCTGGCTGCGGATCTTCGTCTGGGTGTGATCGAAAGTGCAGACAATGCGCCTGATTCACGTGTGTCACTGGAATTGTCAGCACACGATTTAGTGCTGATCAACAAGTGCGATCTGCTGCCCGCGCGTCACCCTCCCGCGTTGTACGTATCCGCCAAGACCGGCGAGGGTATCGAAGATCTCCTGGCCTGGCTGGAACAACAAGTCATCGCCAGAGTGGGTGGCTCCGAAACCATGCCAATGACTAGGCTCCGCCATCGTCATGCGCTCGAAGAAGCGCATCAGGCGCTAAGGCGTGCTGTCACCGCATTCAAGTCAGAGACCTGGCACGCCGATCTCATCGCCGAAGACATTCGATTGGCCGCCCGCGCCCTCGGCCGCATCACCGGCCGCGTCGACGTCGAAGATCTGCTCGACGTGATCTTCCACGACTTCTGCATCGGCAAATAAATTCTGACTCACATGAAACGTGGGGACAGTTATCACCCGGTGCAGTCCCCCATCCCCTGCAGCAGCAAGAGCTGCGCAGCCACTTCCCCCGCAAGCGGAGGAAGACAGAAGTTCTGGTGTCTGCCCCCGCTTGCGGGGGAAGTCCCTGCGCAGCCCTTGCTGCTGCAGGGGATGGGGGCTTTGCGATTCGTCCGTACGCAGAACTTTGACTCCCACACACCAACTGCTGTATCGGCTTGCCCAACATGAGCAACGATTTTGATGTCATCGTCATTGGTGGCGGCCACGCGGGGTGCGAGGCGGCAGCAGCGGCAGCGCGTCTGGGCGCGCGCGCCGCACTGATCACTCACAAAATCGAAACCCTGGGTGAGATGTCCTGCAATCCAGCCTTCGGTGGCCTGGGCAAGGGCCATCTGGTCCGCGAGATCGATGCGCTGGACGGCCTGATGGGCCGGGTCGCCGACTTTGCCGGCATCCAGTTCCGCCTCTTGAACCGCTCCAAGGGCCCAGCCGTCCGCGGCCCCAGAGTCCAGGCCGACCGCAAACTCTATCGCCAGCACATGCAGGCCCTCCTGCAAGATTACGCCAACTTGACGATCATTGCGGCCAGCGTCGAAGACCTGATCATCGCCAACGGCCAAGTCGCGGGGGTCCTCACCGCCGACGGCAGAGCATTCACAAGCAGCAGCGTCGTCTTGACCACCGGCACCTTCCTGCGCGGCCTGATCCATCTGGGGGAGCGCAAGATCCCCGCCGGGCGAGTGGGCGAAGCGCCATCCATGGGACTGTCAAAGACCCTGGAAGGCGTGGGCGTCGCACTCGGCCGCCTCAAGACCGGAACCCCGCCACGCCTTGACGGCCGGACCATCGACTGGGCTGCATTGGAGATGCAGCCAGGCGACGATCCGCCGGTCCCGTTCTCATTCCTCACCGACAAGATCACCAACCCGCAGATCCAGTGCGGTATCACCCGCACCACGCCCGCGACCCACGACATCATCAAAGCCAACCTGCATCGCGCGCCGTTGTACTCCGGCCAGATCGAAGGGACCGGTCCTCGCTATTGCCCGTCGATCGAAGACAAAGTCGTGCGCTTCGGCGCCCGCGACAACCACCAGATTTTCCTCGAGCCCGAAGGCCTCGACGATCCCACGATCTACCCCAATGGCATCTCGACCTCACTGCCCGAAGATGTGCAACTAGCCTTGCTGGCCACCATTCCCGGACTGGAGAAGGTCCGGATGGTCCGCCCGGGTTACGCCATCGAATACGACTACGTCGATCCGCGCGAACTCACCTCGAGCCTGGAACTGAAACGCTTGCCAGGACTGTTCCTTGCTGGCCAAATCAACGGCACCACGGGCTACGAAGAAGCCGGAGCTCAAGGCCTGGTCGCGGGTCTCAACGCCGCTCGCAAAGCGGCGGGGCAGGGTGCTGCAATCTTCGATCGCGCCTCAAGCTACACCGGCGTGATGATCGACGATCTGGTGACCAGAGGTGTCACTGAACCCTATCGCATGTTCACCTCCAGGGCGGAGTATCGCCTCTCGCTGCGCGCGGACAACGCCGACCAAAGGCTGACACCAATGGGCATGGCTCTAGGCTGCGTTAGTTCCCAGCGTGCGAGGGCCTTTACCGAAAAGAAGAACGAACTTGATTGCGTTCAATCCAAACTGGCCACTTTGACCATCACTCCATCCGCTGCTCTCAAAGCCGGCCTTTCCCTCAATCAGGACGGCGCGCGCAAGACCGCCCTGGAGCTCCTGTCTCATCCCAACGCCGGACGCGCAGCGGTGCTGAACCTGTGGCCGGAACTCTTGCCGGTACCAGAAAAAATCTTCGAGCAGCTCGAAGCTGATTCACTCTATGCCGGCTACCTGGACCGTCAAGCCGCCGACATCCAAGCCTTTCGCCGCGACGAATCGCTGAGCCTGCCGCCGGACTTTGACTATGAAGGCGTGGCGGGCCTTTCGACCGAAGTGATCCAGAAACTGTCGCGCATCCGCCCATCCACCCTGGGTCAGGCCAGCCGCATCGAAGGCGTAACTCCGGCGGCGGTGACGGCAGTCCTGCTGAATGTCAGAATTCGCGGCCGTCAGACGGCGTGACTCCGGCAGTGCCAGCAACCTCAGATTACACAGAACTTGACTTTGCAACGGAGCTGGGAGTCGCACGTGAAACCGTGAGTCGCTTATCCACATACGTGGATTTGCTGCGCCAGTGGAACGAAAGGCTGAACCTCGTCGCCGACTCGACACTGCCCGATGTCTGGCGCCGCCACATCCTTGATTCGGCCCAACTCGTAGACCTGTTACCCCCCGAATCGACCTCCGTCGTCGACCTTGGAAGTGGGGCAGGGTTCCCGGGAATGGTCCTGGCTATTCTTCTTAGCCACAGACCTGGCACATTTGTGCACCTGATTGAGGCCACCCAGAAGAAGTGTCTCTTCCTCGAAGAAGTAGCCGCCGCAACCGCAGCACCCGTCAAAATCCACTGGGCAAGGGCGGAACAGGTGGAGAATCTGAAGACGCATGTCGTAACGGCACGCGCCGTTGCGCCATTAAATCGCCTCTTGGGCCTGGCCTACCCCTACTTTGGGCCTGGGACCATTGGCCTGTTTCTTAAGGGTAAATCGCTCTCCAATGAATTGACCCTCGCAGCCAAATCCTGGAAACTCGACGCCACCCCCATCCTGAGCCGGTCAGACCGGTCAGGAACAGTATTGCGAGTGACAGGATTATCCCCTTGGCGGACGCCCCAGAAACCGTCTTAGCACCACGGCCCCTCAGACCTGAATACGCGCGGCGGGAAAAGTCGCGCATCATCGTCATCGCCAATCAGAAGGGCGGCGTCGGCAAAACCACGACTGCCATCAATCTGGGAACCGCATTGGCAGCGGTGGGCAAACAAATCTTGGTCATCGACGTCGATCCGCAAGGCAATGCCTCGACCGGCCTGGGTATTTCCAAACACCAGCGCTCCGTCTCCATCTACGAAGTCCTGATTGGCCACGTGCAGCTGCATGAAGCGATCGTCCCTACCCAGATCCCGGGCTTGCATGTCGTGCCCGCGACGTCGGAATTGGCCGGCGCCGAGATGGAGCTCGTCGGTGTACCGCGGCGCTCGTTTCGCTTGCGCGATGCACTCGATGCCTACGCCCACAAAGTAGCAGCCCCGGTCGAACGCAGCGACGCGACGGACATTTCGGTCAATGTGAATAAATTCACACACTATGATTATATTCTTATCGACTGTCCGCCCTCGCTGAACCTCCTGACCATCAACGCCATGACCTCGGCGCACGGACTTCTGGTGCCCCTTCAATGCGAATTCTTCGCGCTCGAAGGCCTGAGCCAGCTCCTGCGCACCATCGATCTGGTGCGCGGCAGTCTCAATCCCGCGCTCGAAATTCAGGGGGTGGTGCTGACCATGTACGACAAGCGCAATAATCTGTCGGAACAAGTCGCCCAGGACGTTCGCCAGCATCTGGGCGAGAAAGTTTACCAAACCATCATCCCGCGCAATGTGCGCATTTCAGAAGCCCCCAGCCATGGCCTTCCAGCTCTGCTTTACGACCTGAAAAGCGCAGGAAGCCAAGCCTACATCAAACTTGCCGGCGAACTCATTCAACGCGAAAAGTCCCGAAAAGCAGCATGACCCAAGCAAAAAAATCGACATTTTCAGGACTAGGACGTGGACTTTCCGCCCTGTTGGGCGAGGTCGAATCCGAAGTTTTGGCGGCCGGCAACCAGCCCGGCCAGGCCTTCCACCCAACCAGCCACGCCAGCCCGGCCGAACACCGCGCCCCGCGCACTTTGCCCATCGCGCTGCTCCGGCCAAACCCCTTCCAGCCGCGCGAACATTTCGATCCCGAGGCGCTCGAAGAACTTGCGAACTCGATCCGCGACAAGGGCGTCATCCAGCCCATTATCGTGCGCCCCGTTCCCGGTCAGCCCGATGAATACCAAATCGTCGCCGGCGAACGCCGCTGGCGCGCCGCCCAAAAGGCGCGCCTGCACGAGGTGCCGGTCGTCATCCGCGCCTTCACCGACGCCGAGGCACTCGAAGTCGCCCTCATCGAGAACATCCAACGCGCCGACCTCAACCCCATCGAAGAAGCGCGTGGCTATCGCCAACTGATCGAAAAATTCAGCTACACCCAAGACGCCTTGGGCAACGTGATCGGCCGCAGCCGCAGCCACATCGCCAACACGATCCGCCTGCTCGCTCTGCCCCAAACCGTCCAGGACTACATCTACGCCGGCAAACTTTCGGCAGGCCACGCCCGCACTCTGGTAGGCCAGCCCGACCCCGAAGCCATGGCGCTCGAACTCATCGACGGCGGTCTCAACGTCCGTGAAGCCGAAGAGAAAGGCCGCAAAGCCAAAGGCAAGAAAAAGCGCACGATAGGCAAGGACGCCGACACCCGCGCCCTCGAGCAATCCCTCTCCACCCAACTAGGCCTCAACGTCTCCATCTCCCACAAAGGCGAAAAAGGCGGCGAACTCAAAGTCGCCTACAAAAGCCTGGAACAACTAGACGAAATCTGCCGCCTGCTGGGCCACACGGGGTAACGCCTGGAGCGGCCCTCATCAGTCCCGCCGAAGTGGCGGGCCAGCTTCTCCCAAGGGAGAAGCGCCAAAAATATTAGCAAGCCCTTCGCCCGCTTGCGGGAGAAGGTGGCGCGCCGCACTTCGCGGCGTGACGGATGAGGGACCTCGCCGCGCCACCACGAGTGTACGGACCGTCGACTGTTGAAGGCGAGGTTGAAGAGGAAACGTGATGAGCAAGGGAGGCGAAAAAATTATGCGCGGGTTGCGAGAGGCAGTCGCCCATGCCTCGGGTCGTGCTCGCGCGGCCCGAGTGCACATCGTTCACGTCCCGGACGTCAAAGCAACTCAGCGAAAGCTCGAAACAACCAAGATCCATAAAAGTAAGTCCATGTCCGCCGTTCACGAAATGATGGACGGTCTTCACAAGTCTGGCGCCATCGACAAACAGACCATGCGCGAATTTGACGAGGGTTGCCTGGCCGCGATGCCAGTTCTCGGCCCCGATCAAATCAAAGCCATCCGCGAAAGTGAAAAAGTCTCGCAACCGGTATTCGCGCGTTATCTCAACGTCTCGAGGAATCTGGTTTCCGATTGGGAGCGCGGAGTAAAACGTCCCGGCGGTCCCGCGCTGCGGTTGCTCTCGATCATCGACCGCAAAGGACTACGTGCCATCGTTTGAAGAGCCGGTCCCCAAACCTCTTCGCCCCCTTCCCGGCCAAAGCCATCCTGCTCGCTCACCGCAGAAATTGTGACACCGCATCCAAACCGCTACCGCCGGCTCCCCGGCCGCCGCCGTGCCACCTCGACCAACGCCTGCTGCGCCATCGCGGCTTCCGGAAACCCAGTCGTCCGCGTCCGCGCCTCGGCCTCCGAGAGGATCACCATCGCCTGACGCAACCGCGCCCGGTCCCAGCCTGAAACCTGCACCGGCATCTTGCCCCACATCGGCCCGGCGCCTTCCATGCCAGCGGCCAAGCGTTGGAACAGGCGCAGTGTAAATCCGACAGCCACGCCCCACGCCATCCCCGACTCGTTGCCCTTGGCGATCAGCCGGTCGAGACGCTTCAGATCCCCGTCGGCGACAGCCTCCGCAACCTCGTCGCCTTCAACCGCGCCGCTATCGCCGATCAACCCAACCACCTCAGAACGTGTCACCACACTTCCGGCCGTAGCCGCTCCGAGATAGCAAACCAACTTCTCGACTTCGGTGCGCAGCAAACGCCGGTCAGCACTCAACGCCTCCGACAGATAGACCAAAGCGTCGGGCTCAACCTGCCACCCGGCAGCACTCAGCGTCTGCTGAATAAGCCGCCCAGCCTCCTCCGGCCGGTCGTCGAAACACTCGATCGCGGCACCCGTTTTGGCGCTCTCGAACACCTTGCGCAAAGCTGAAGCCTTGGTGAGTTCGCCCGCCTCCACCACCACCAGCGTGTCGCCCTTTACATCCGCAAGATAGCCATCAAACAGTGCGGCCAGGTCATTGGAAGCGTCGCGCACCCGCACCACCCGCCTGCCGCCAAACATCGAGATGGCACCCGCTTCATCGCCCAGCCGCGCCGGATCCTTCTTCAACCCATCGCCGCTCAGATCGGCCACCCGGAAAGCATCGTTCATGTCGGGAACAATTGCGACCACACAGCGGTCCGCCCGCTCCCGCACCAAGCCGTTATTGCTGCCAAACACCAGCACCGCCGCCCAAGAAGCAGGCGGCTTCGCACTTAGTTTGTCAGCGTCGCTGGATGAGATGCGCAATTGTACCTGATCCGAATTCAAATTGAGTCATGATGAGCGGAAGTAAGAAATTTTACCGCGAAGACGCGAAGGACGCGAAGGACTCAAGTTACAATTTCCAGCATTCGAAACATGTCTCGGGTGCACTCCGCTCCCAGTCACTGCGTCTTCGGGTCCTTCGCGTCTTAGCGGTGAAATTGACTTGGTCCTCGCCGCGCGAATAACTGCGCACAGAAACGGCTTACTCCTTCGTCCCGAACCGGTTCTCGAAATAGAGCCCCAGCTGCAACCGGATCTCCTCGCCCGCTTCCCGCGCTGCCCGTTCCTGAGCGTCGCGTTCGGCTGACTGTGTGCCGAACTGCGAATCGACGACGTTGTAGGCCGCAATCGCCCGGGTCGTCCCACGGTCCAGCATCTCGCCGCTCACCGCGTCGCGCAATTCATACTTGGCGATCAGCGTATAATTATAGCGCGTGATCTGCGTATTCGCCTGAATAGCCAGACCCTCTTTGATGTCCTCAAGCTTGATACCCAACCGGTATGCGGCTCCACTCGGCGTGCCCGACGGCGTCAACGCATCCAGCAACTGGTTGCGCAGATGCACTCCTTGCCGGCCCGGAATAGGCTCTACAAAGACTTGTCCGAAATAAGTGTCCATGCCCTCGGGCGTCGTGCCCACGGCATAAAGGGGACGAAAGCCGCAACCGCTGAGCGCCAGCATTGAAGCGACTGCGAGGAAAGCGCCGACAACAACCTTCATTTCTACCCCGTCACCACGTTCACAATCCGATTGGGTACGATAATGACCTTTTTGATCACCTGTCCGTCAATGGCCTTGCGCACCAAATCGCGGGCCATGGCGGCAGCCTCAACCGATTTTGCGTCCAAATCCCTGGCCAATTCGACTTCGTCCCGCCGTTTACCGTTGATCTGAATCACGATTGTAACACTGTCGAGGCGGGTCAAGGCGGGGTCGGCCTTCGGCCACGGCGCGTGGACCGCCATGGTTGCAGCCCCCAGCCGCTGCCAGCACTCCTCCGCCAGATGCGGCGCCATGGGATTGATTAGGATCACCAAAGTCTCCAGCGCCTCACGCAGCACCCACTGTCCATCGGCGCCCTCAGGCCTGTAATCCGTCAACGCATTGACGAATTCATAAAGCCTGGCCACCGCCTTGTTGAAGCGGAAGCGTTCCAGATCGTCGGTGACGGCAGCGGCCGTGCGATGTGTGATCCGGCGCATAGCGACGCCAGACGCGTTGAATTGGTCCGGCGCCGGCGTCCCAAATTTCGGCAGCGTGGCAATCGCGTCGTCCACCATCCGCCACACCTTCTGCACATAGCGCCAGGCACCATCGATGCCGGCCTCACTCCATTCCGAATCGCGCTCGGGCGGCGAATCCGACATCATGAACCAGCGCGCCGCATCGACGCCGAACGTGTCGGCCACCGCTTCCGGCGGCACCACGTTCTTCTTCGACTTCGACATCTTCTCGATCGCGCCGATCGTCACCGGCAGGTTTGTACCGCGCTTGACCGCAACATCGCCGCGCTTTTCAACTTCTTCGGGGAACAGATATTTGCCGTCCGGGTCCCGATAAGTCTCGTGCGTGATCATGCCTTGCGTGAACAGGCCAGCGAACGGTTCGCTCAACCCGGCATAGCCCGCCTTGCGCATCGCCCGCACGAAGAAGCGCGAATAGAGCAGATGCAAAATCGCGTGCTCCACACCGCCGATATACTGATCGACCGGCAGCCAATAATCGACCGCCTCGCGGTTCGTGGGACCCGGTGCCTGCGCATCGCAATAGCGGGCGAAATACCAGGACGAGTCGACGAACGTATCCATCGTGTCGGTCTCGCGCCGCGCCGGCTTGCCGCAGGATGGACAGGCGACGTTTTTCCACGTCGGGTGCCGGTCGAGCGGATTGCCCGGCTGATCGAACGTCGCATCCTCCGGCAAAATCACCGGCAAATCCTTGTCCGGAACCGGCACGACGCCACATGAAACGCAGTGGATCATTGGGATCGGACAACCCCAATAACGTTGGCGGCTAATCCCCCAATCTCGCAAGCGGTAGGTAATCGTGCTTTTGCCCGCGCCCATATTCTCAAGCTTGGCGATCGCCGCAAGCTTTGCATCCTCGACGCTCATGCCGTTCATGAAGTCCGAGTTCGCAAGCACGCCGTCGCCAATATAGGCCTCGGTGCCGACGCTAAACGTCTTGGGATCCTCGCCTGCGGGGATCACGACAGGCGGCACCGGCAATCCATACTTGCGCGCAAAATCAAGGTCGCGCTGATCGTGCGCCGGACAGCCGAAAATAGCGCCCAGCCCGTACTCCATCAGCACGAAATTCGCGACATAGACGGGCAGGGTGGCGCCCGCGACGAACGGATGCCGCGCCCGCAAGCCCGTATCGAAGCCCAATTTTTCGGCGGTCTCGATTTCGGCCGCCGACGTCCCGTGCCGCTTGCACTCGACAATGAAATCCTTCAATCCCGCATTCGTTGACGCCATCTCCTGCGCAATCGGATGATCGGCCGCGATGGCGCAGAAACTCGCGCCGAACAACGTGTCCGGCCGCGTTGTAAAAACCTCGAGCGATTTTTGTTTGACATCGGTCAAGGCGAACGTCACCCGCGCGCCCTCGGACCTGCCGATCCAGTTGGCTTGCATCAGCTTCACTTTGTCGGGCCAGCGCTCCAGCCCGTCGATTGCTGACAGCAACTCCTCAGCCATATCCGTAATCCGGAAGAACCATTGCGTCAGCTTGCGCTGCTCGACCACCGCGTTCGAGCGCCAGCCGCGCCCGTCGATCACCTGCTCGTTGGCAAGCACGGTGTGATCGACCGGATCCCAGTTGACGTTCGCTTCCTTGCGCGCCACGAACCCCAGGCGGTGAAAGTCCAAAAACATTTTCTGCTGATGCTTGTAATAGGCCGGATCGCAGGTCGCGAACTCGCGGCTCCAGTCCACCGACAGGCCTAGCAGTTTCAGCTGCGCCTTCATCGTCGCGATATTAGCGGTAGTCCAGATCGCGGGATGCGAATTCTGTTCAAGCGCCGCGTTCTCGGCCGCCAGGCCGAACGCGTCCCAGCCCATCGGATGCAACACGTTAAAGCCCATCGCCCGCTTGAACCGCGCCACGACATCGCCCATCACATAATTGCGCCCATGCCCGATATGGATACGCCCCGACGGATAGGGAAACATCTCAAGCACGTAGTATTTCGGCTTCGAGCGGTCGATTTTCGTCAAAAAGACCTGTGCGTCTTCCCATGCCTTCTGCCACTTTGGCTCGGCCTCGCGGGCGTTGTAGCGCGACATCATGCTGATCCATCAAATCGTCTGTTTAAAAGACCATACCAGCGCCTGCATGCAACGAGCCCAGCGGCATCCCGCCGCGCCGCACAATTCAATGTAATCCCGGCGAGCCTTGGCGGGGCTTTCCCTTGCCACCAATTTGTTGCGTGCCTATGCAACAGACAGGCTTGTGATCTGGAAATGTCTGGCCCTTTTCGACTCGCGGACGCATGCAACGCTGCGTGGACGGATCAAGCCCGTCCAAGACGGCACTTTTATGTTTTGCGTGACGGCACCAGGCCCATACGGTAGCCTGGAAGCCCATGCTGTAGCCTGGACGAAGGAGGATTGCTGCATGAATAGACTAGACTGGTCGCAGTGCGAGGCGGTCGAAAGTGTTCCCGGCAAAGTAAGCGGGGCGTGGGTGTTCAAGGAAACGCGTACGCCGGTGGCGGTTGTTTTTGAGAATCTGGAAGACGGCATGACGATTGATGAAGTCATGGAACAATTCGCCGTGACACGGCCGCAAGCCCGCGCCGTCCTTGAGTTCGCCGCGCGCAGCCTGGACGTAGTCGTGACCGCCTGATGCGCATTCTCTTCGACAACGGCACACCGCGAGGCGTTGCAAGCGCCTTGTCCGGCCATGTCGTCGAAGAGGCGCGTTTGCATGGTTGGGACAATCTGCGGAATGGCGAACTGTTGGAGGCGGCTGAAGCCGCTCAGTTCGATGTGTTTCTTACGACTGATCGCAACATCCGTTACCAGCAAAATCTCTCCGTGCGCAAGATTTCTAACATTGTGCTCAGTAAGGGAAGATGGAAACTCATCAAGGCCATGCTGCCGGCCATTGCCGCGGCGGTAGATGCAGCGATGCCCGGTAGTTTCATTGAAGTTCAGATTTCCCAGGAATGAAATTGCTAGCGAACGAGCATCTCTTTACGTTGGCAACCGCCGCAACCGCCGCAGCCGCGAATCCAGAATAAACACCGAGACCTTCAGACGTTCATGCGGCGTTGCCGGCGGAATGTACCAGCTAATTTTGATGATGCCGCCAAACGGATCGGCTTGGTCCGGCAGCAGGACGCCTCCGGAAACTGGCGCAAGTACCTGCGGACCACCCGTTTTGCAAGGTTCCACCAAGAGCAACGCAACAACGATCTTCACGTACTACTAATCACGGGTGAAACTGCTCAGTATTGTGCCTCCGTCGCACCGTAGGACTTACTTGAAATTAAATCGCGACGCGTAAACTCGAACCTTAAACACCGGCTGGTTCATGCCCATTACCGAAGCCCTTCGCGCCAGGCGTGCGACTGACATAAGCGTTCTGGTGCCCGGTTTCGCCGACATCACAAAGAGCGCGTTGACGGTCGCGGGCGCGCTCTATGCGACGCTGTCGGTGCTGCACCTGTTCCAGCCTGCGGATTGGGCGTTGCCCATGTCGGCGACGGCGATGGGCACTGCGGTCCTCTTGCTGGGCTGGCGCGCCGCGTTCTCGACGCCTTCGCTGCCACAGTACGTTCGCCACCGTGCTTTGTTCGCGATTACCCTGCTGGCTTGGTAGAACAGTGCGCTTCACTTGTGGCTCTCCGGCGACCCTATACAGGCAGCCAATGTCGCTATCGTCAGACTCGCGGCGGGCATCGTGCTCATCGATCGGACAGAGTATGCCGTATGCGTCGTGCTGTGTTGGGCAGCGTGGTTCATTCACATCTCGGCGACTGGCGAACAGACGGCCGTCGCCCACTATGGCATCCACCTCCTCGAGGTCACCGTCCTTGCGAGCGCCGCATTCGCCTGGAAGCACATCGTCCTCGTGCGCAACAACGACCTGCTCGGGCGAGAGCAGGCAGCGCGCGAAGAGGCGGAAGTGAATCTTCGCCGCGCCACAGACGCCGATATTACTTTGAGGGAAAACGAAGAACGCTTTCGCATGCTCTTCGCGCTGGCGCCGGTCGGCATCGCGCTGACCAGCATGGAAGACGGCCTCTTTCTCTCGGGCAACGACGCCCTGTTCGACATGATGGGCTGCCGCGAAGGTGAGCTCTCGAGCTTGCCATGTCGGGATACCACGCCGTGCGCCCTCGATGTGGCGGAACTTGAACAATTCGAGCTCCTGCACGCGCACGGCCATTTTGGGCCTTACGAAAAGCAATTTGTGCGAAAGGACGGAACGCACCTTCCGGTCCTTCTAAGCGGCCGGCGCCTCATTGACGCATCCGGCCGGATCATCGTTCTCTCTGTCGTTCAAGACATCTCTGCGCGCAAATTGTTCGAAGCGAATTTGGCAGATGCGCGCGACGCCGCCGAAGCTGCGAGCAATGCCAAGTCCGAATTCCTGGCCATGATGAGCCATGAGATTCGTACGCCGCTAAATGGCGTGCTCGGCATGACGGCCGCGCTTCTTGAAACGGATTTGCGCGCTGAACAGCGCCACTATGCGCAGACGGTTCACGACTCCGGCGACAGTCTCATGCGTATCATCAACGACGTGCTGGACTTCTCGAAGCTAGAAGCGGGCAAATTGGAGTTCGAGGCGACCCCCTTCGACCTTCCTTTCGTTCTTCGCCATGCAGCCGAAATATGCGAACCGCGCGCCAAAGAAAAGAACCTAAGCCTCGACATCGAACTTGCCGCCGATTTGCAAGACTATGTCAAAGCAGACGCCGGTCGCCTGCGCCAGGTTGCGCTGAATTTCCTAACCAATGCCATCAAGTTCACGGCGACGGGCCGGGTCGCACTGCGCGCATCGACTTTAGCAAGTCCCACCGGCCACCTCACGTTGCGTGTCGAAGTTACCGACACCGGCATCGGCATCCCGGCCGACCGCCTTGCCAAGTTGTTCAAAAGTTTCACGCAAGCTGACGCCTCGATCTCGCGCCGATTCGGCGGCACGGGCTTGGGGCTCGCCATATCCAAGAAATTGGTCGAGAGTATGGGCGGCAAGATCGGTGTCGTCAGTGAAGTCGGTAAGGGCTCGACATTCTGGTTCGAGTTGCCTGTTGTCTTGGTGGGCAAAGGCGAGACAGTCGGCGCTCAACATGCGATCTCAGACGAGGACTTCGCGCACGCGCTGCACACCGTCCGCGCGCTCGGCCGTCCGCTTCGCTTGCTCCTTGTCGAGGACAACGCCACGAACCAACTCGTGGCCAGGGTTGCCCTTGCGAAGTTCGACATCGCTCCCGATACCGCCGGCAACGGCCTGGAAGCTGTTGAGGCGGTGCGCGGCAAAGACTACGATATCATCCTCATGGACATGCAGATGCCGGAAATGGACGGCATCACGGCGACCCGCATCATCCGCGAGATGCCTGGCACGGCCAAGACAGTTCCGATCGTCGCGCTAACTGCCAACGCCTATGAGAGCGACATTGAAGCCTGTCACGCTGCGGGGATGAGCGGGCATCTGGGCAAGCCATTCCGTAAAGAGGAATTGTTCGTCGCTATCGCACACGCATTGAAAGGCGACGACCGTCGCGTTGCGCCAGTGCGGAATCCGGCTTCGAGCGCGGCCGAAAAGCCGATCATCGATCCCGAAGTGCTGGCGACGTTCCGCGCCGAGAATGGCGAGGATGTTTTGCGCATGCTCGTCGACGGCTATCTTGAAGGCGCTGCCGCCCAACTTAGGCGGTTGCACGACCTTCTCGCGGCAGGCGACACCGGCACGCCCGCGGCCGCCGTTGCCCACACGCTGAAAAGTTCAAGCGCCATGGCCGGCGCGATGGCGCTTGCCGCGCACGCTGCGCGTCTCGAAGGTCAATTGCGCAATCAAACCGCCCGCCCGCACCCCGCCGACGCAGAGGAGATGGAGGCGCTGTTCGCTGCCTATCGCGCGGCGTTGCTCGAGCAAGGCTTCCTCGCTGCGGCATAATCAAAGGTCGAGGCCGGCAAAATGGAACTCGATCCAGAAGCCAACGACGTTGCGGAGATCATCGCCGAGGCGGTCCGTCTGGCCGGCGCGCGCCACGGTGAGGGTCATGGACCAAGTCCGCAAACCGTCGCCGCGCCCGAATTGCCATTGCTGCTTGCGGATCGTCGCAGGCTGCTTCAGATGATCGTAAACCTGATTTCGAACGCGCGGAAGTTCACCCCGGACGAAGGCTCGGTCACCGTCCATGCGCGAATGCTCGCCGCCGGCGGCATCGTCATCACTGTCACCGATACCGGTGCCGGGATCGCCCCGGCGGACATTCCGAAGGCGCTGGAGCCCTTTACGCAGGTCGACGACAGCAAATCCCGCCGGCATGCGGGCACGGGGATGGGCTTGCCGATCGTGAAGTCCTTGGTCGAACTTCACGGGGGCGAGTTCACTCTCGAAAGCGACCTTGGACTGGGCACACGCGCCAGCCTGATCTTCCCGCCTGCGGCCACCAGAAAAAGGCCGTCTGCACCGAATGTGCCCAAAGCACTTATAGCGTAAGGGCGGCCGGCCTTCGCCGGACTATCCGGTTTGGAACGCTGCGTCCCCCTACTCGTCCTGGATCTTCAGTGCCCGCGCTTTGTTGAGAATAACATTCTCAAGCTTCGTCACCGTATCGGGATCGACGGTTGCTTCCATCCAGTCGCCGGTCGGCTTTTTGATTTCTTTGAAAATCGAAACCCGCACCGCTTCTGCGCGCAGCCTTGAATCCAGAATAAACACCGAGACCTTCAGTCGTTCATTCGGCGTTGCCGGCGGAATGTACCAGCTGGTTTTGATGATTCCGCCAAACGGATCGGTCTGGTCCATCGGCATGAAGGAAAGTGAATCCAGGCTGGCGCGCCAAAGATAGGCGTTAACCGCCACCCCTTTGCGGTCATCGGACTTTGAACTCGAGCCCGACCCCATCCAGCTGAACATCCCGGACTCCGAGCCGGGCGCCTCGACTTTCTGCACTGGGGCCGGTGGCGGTGGAATATCCGCCGAGGGCTTGGCCGCCTCGGGAGTTGAACTGCATCCGGCGAGCAAAAGCGCAACACAACCGGCGGTAAGCAACTTGGTTTTCATGGATAAAACTCTATACCTGACACCGGGAAGGCTGAAACCAACCCCCGCTTTTGACCAAAGTGAGGCCGCGTTATACGCGAAGAAAGGCTAGTGCAGCAATTGGTGCGAGCGGGCAATCACGCATTTTTGTGCGCCTCGCTACGCTTAATGGCGCGAGTCCCAAGCCAGGCGAAACCTGAGGTCTACGTGCAATCGGCAAGCAACACTGATTGATTGAACTAACGTTAGGTGGAGCAAACTCTTGACCCGGCACCGCGATTGACCGCATGACTAAGCTCGGGGGAGCAGTTGGGTATCGGTATTTTAGAGTAAAGGGCTCCTAATGACGCGTTTGTGGCCAGCATTGACTGCAGTATGTCTCCTCACCCTCGCAGGCACGGCCTCCGCGAGGGAATGGTCGTTCGACTGGGGCGGGCAGGGTAATCTCTCCGGCTACTACATCGACCAAACCGAAGTTCCGTCCAACACCCTGAACGGTTACGGCTTTGCCGCCGAAGGCAAAACCTGGGGCCGAGTCAAAACCGTCACCGACAGTGGCCTGGAAATCGGCTTGCGCGGCCAATTGCGTTTTCAGTCGAGCGAGCACGAATTTTCCAACGACAATATCAACGGCGCGCCTGATGTCGTCGATGAAGTCTGGCTCTATATACAAAGCGCCTTCGGCCGCGCCACGATCGGCCTGGAAGACGGCGCTGCCGACAGTGCCGGCATTTTCTCGCCAACCGTATCCGAAATTAATCGCCTCGACGACGCGCGCGCTTTCCCGCTGCAAGATCCAATCTCGTCAAGTTTCACGGCGTACGAGCCCAATGGCGCCCACACCCGCACCGATTTGAATGCGTCCGGCGACGCGCTCAAGATCATCTACTATTCGCCGCGCCTCATCGGCATTCAGCTTTCGGCGTCGTACGCACCCGAACTGACCAGGGGCTTCAACGACCTCTTCAACAGCAACGACCAGGCTGATCAGCAGTCGGACATCTGGGAAGTCGGCGTCAACTATCAGGGCTCGCTCAGCGCTTTCGATGTCGGCTTCTATGCCGGCTACGTCGCGGGCTACAACGAAGACGCGACGGTAGGACACACACTTACAATCATAGCGGCACCCATCATTCCCGGGCCGCCCGTTCCATTCCTTACAAACGCCTTCACACCCGGCGATCTCGAAGAATACGGCGCCGGCGCCCAGATTGCTTACGAAGGCCTTAAAGTCGGCGGCTCCTATCGTGTCACCAACATTGCCGGTGGCGCAGGCTTGGCGGACGGCGGCGGCGCTTCAGTCGGTTGCGGCCAACTCGCAGGCTGCGTTTTGCCCGACAATCACACCACGATCTGGGGCGCAGGCGTCACTTACGAAACCGGTCCGTGGCGCGTCGGTGCCGAATACGTCAACCTCGAGGAAGAACTGCCTCGGCTTGCCGATGGGCGCGACCTCACCCAGGACGCGCAGGGCTGGGCCGGTTCCGTCGGCTACGAATTCGATGAAAACGCGCGAATCGTCGCCGGTTACCAACATTACGCTTTTGATGGCCCGGCCGGCACCTGTGTAGCGGCCCCCACACCCGTGTGCGATACGCTCGATGCCAACCTGGGCTACATTCAGACCTCGATCACGTTCTGAGTTTTGAGGTAAAATCGAATGATGCGTCTGTCCGCCTTCTCAATCACGGCAGCACTGCTGTTCGCCAGCACAGCAGCCTCGGCCGATGCGCTCGACCGCGTCACTCTCAAACTTAACGGCCACCTCAGCGCCGTCGGCGCTTACGTCGACCAATCAAACAGTGACGGCCTCGACCAGGGCCTGCTGGCCATCGACTCCGGCCTTTACGGCTCGGCATCGCTGCCGCTCGACGGCGGCGGCGAAATCGGCGGCCGCGTCGCCTTTGATATCGACTACGCCACCAATTTCGACTCGTTTTTGAACGACGCCGGCGCCTCGAATGTCCTCGAAGAACTTTGGTTCTATTGGGACAATAGGCTTGGCCGACTGCAAGCGGGCCTCCAGGACGGCGCCGCCGACATCCTGGGCCTAAGCCAGCCGTCCGTGACCCGGGGCATCAGGGTCGATAACCCTGAGATTTTCCTGATGGGCTACCCCTGCAACACGGCCTGCAGCTCGGACCCGCAAGCCCCCGGCAGCCTGTTCAGCCCCAACGGCATGCAGCTGCGCACCGACATTCACGGCTCCGACGACTACCTCAAAATCATGTACCTCTCGCCGGACCTCAGCGGTCTGCATCTGGCTGTCTCCTTCGCGCCCGACGGCACCCGCGACCCCGCGCAACTCTTTGGTGATGACGAACGCAACGAACAAGCCAACATCTGGGATTTCGCCGCCAACTATTTGCGCACCGTGGGTCAAGTCGATATCGGCCTCAGCGTCGGTTACGTCACCGGCGAAAACGTCAACAACGATTGGGCGGGCACTTACGGTGACCTCGAAGAGTGGGGCGCCGCCGCCAAACTCGGCTACCGCGAATGGACCATCGGCACCGCCTGGCGCCAGACCAACGTGATGGGCGGCGGACCGGTGACGCAAGGGGCGTTCAACTCCAACGTCTTTGAAGACCTCGTGACCAACATCTGGAGCGCAGGCCTAACTTACGAAACTGGCCCCTGGATGTTCGGCGCCAACTACGTCTACGCCGAAGCCGAACTCTTCTTTGAAAACCAGACCGGCTCAGGCCTCCAGTTCGCCGGTGCCTACACCATCGACGAAAACATCCGCATCTCCGCCGGCTACCAACACTTCAAATTCGACGGGCCCCAAAACCAGTGTCAAACCGATAACGGCGGAATTTTCTTCCCCCCGTGCGACACCCTCGACGGCAACGTCGCCTACCTCGAAACGACGTTCAGTTTCTAAGCAGCCGCTTGACAAAGGTGGCATGTTGCAGTTCGCTTTCGGCCTGATTCCGCATAAAACAGGTCCCCGCCATGACCCATCCGCAAAGAGTCTCGACCTGCCTCTGGTTCGACCGCCAGGCGGAAGAGGCCGCGAACTTCTACGTCTCGCTCTTTCCCAACTCGAGTGTCACCGCAATAGCGCGTTATGGCGAAGGCACCCCGATGCCTGCGGGCCTCGCCATGACGGTGGAATTCAAGCTCGACGGCACCGAGTTCTTGCTCCTCAACGGCGGCCCGCATTTCAAATTGACCGAGGCCGCCTCCCTCAGCGTCCGCTGCGATACCCAAGCCGAAGTCGACCGGCTCTGGTCGGCACTCATCGCCAAGGGTGGCAACGAAAGCATGTGCGGCTGGCTCAAGGACCGCTACGGCGTCTCCTGGCAGATCGTGCCCACCATCCTGGCGAAATATCTCAACGACCCCAACCGCGACCGCGCCGCCCGAACCATGGCCGCCATGATGCAAATGAAAAAACTCGACATCGCCAAACTCGAAGCCGCTTACCGCGGCGAATAACAGGAGCAAACCCATGTACGTCGACGGATTTGTGATTCCTGTGCCGAAAGCCAACCGCGAAGCCTATCGCAAGATCGCCGCAATCGCCGCCCCCATCTTCAAGGAACACGGCGCCTTGAAAGTCGTCGAGTGCTGGGGCGACGACATCCCGCCCGGCAAAGTCACCTCGTTCCCAATGGCGGTAAAATGCAACGACGACGAGACAGTCGTCTTCTCTTGGATGGTCTGGCCATCCAAAGCCGCCCGAGACGAAGGCAACGCCAAAGCCATGGCCGACCCGCGAATGCAAGAAGGCGGCATGGACTGCCCCTTCGACGGCAACCGCATGATCCTGGGCGGTTTCGAGGTGCTGCTGGAGGCCTAAGCGAAGCGCGACACTGCCACGGCAAATCGCTACTATGCGGCCCTGATCAAAGCAAATCGGGAGCAGCATATGAAATTCGCACGAATTACGGTCGATCCAAAACAAATGGAGGGGCTGCCTTGCATCCGGCGTCTGCGTATTCCGGTGGCAACGGTCGTTGGAATGATTGCCGATGGTATGAGCGAAGCACAGATTCTCGGCGCTTACCCGGACCTCGAAGCAGACGACATCAAAGACGCTCTGAAATATGCAGCAGAAGCTGTGCGCGAACGTGAATTGCCGTTGGCTGGCGAATGAAGTTTTTGATCGACAATGCACTTTCGCCTTTGGTGGCAGAGCGGTTGCGTCAGCGCGGATACGACGCACGCCATGTGCGTGATATTTCAATGCAGGACGCAGACGACGAGTCAATCTTCAACTATGCGGCAAGTGAAAACCGGATTGTAGTTTCTTCGGACACAGACTTTGGAACGTTGCTGGCACTTCGCAATGAGGCGAAGCCGTCCGTAATTTTACTGAGGCGCGGAACGCCTCGCAAGCCTGAACTCCAGGCAACTTTCATCGCGGCAAATCTGCCAGCGTTAGAACAGCACTTGCTCACCGGCGCAGCGATTGTGATGGAAGGGACGCGCATTCGAATTCGCTCGTTGCCCATCGGCGGTGCAGTCTGATTCAGATCGTGCAAATCGGCGCCAGCCACCCGCGCATCAGCGCCACCCCGGCCAGGCGCAAGCCACCAAGGCGGTTGATTGAATTCGCGTCAATCCCGCCCAATGCATAAACCGGGCACGCGCACCCCGCGCTCATCGCGGCAAACCGCACCACGCCCAAAGCCCCGCGCTCCGCATGGCTCGCCGTCGCAAATACCGGTGACACGAAAACCGCATCTGCGCCCAGCACGCAGGCCCTCGCCACTGCCGCGCGATCATGCGCCGATACCGTCACCAGCCCGAACTGCGCCCGCGCCACTCCGACCTTCGCCATCCGCGCTTGCGGCAGATGCACCCCGTCCGCACGCAGCCGCACCGCTAGCTTCACATCGTCCGCGATCAAAAGCTTGACTCCGCGCGCGTCGCACACCACCCGCAACCCCAGTGCCAGCGCCTCGCGCGCGCGCGCCTCGCGATGGCGCACCACCACAGCACTCCCGCGCGGCAAAGCGCGCACAGCCTCCACCCAATCGACCACAAGCGTATCGTCGGTCATCAACACCAGCGAAGGCAACCCGCGCC